>ULND01051254.1_pt1 | contig 11181 bp, 3 predicted proteins | sample 1951821 | NCBI WGS metagenome assembly ULND01 (sample SAMEA4835567, study PRJEB28245) | human gut metagenome | biome: gut microbiome; material: fecal sample | place: Denmark | collected 2008 | reverse complement strand
TCGCTTCATCCGCCACAGGCGGCGCTTCGGTGATGTTGCCCACCTGTCCCAGTTAGCTATCGAACACTGCGGCGCGGCTATTAAAGGTTTTATTATAGAAGTCAACTGGTCACTTGCTTTTATTTCGCTATAGCTAAAGTGATAGATAAATCCAAATTTGTACATTTTTACCGTACCAGCATTTATAATTTAATATGAACACATCAAATTTCCGCATATTGATACAAAAAAATCGGCTGTCGTTTTTATTCGACAGCCGATTGATTGTTTATATTTACTTTTTCATCTGCTCGCGCAGGTGGTTTGAAAGCAGAGCGAGCGACGACGCCATATTCTCGTTCTGGACGAGTACGCCGTCCGGGACGACGAGATGAACCGGAGCAAAGTTCCAGATAGCGCGGATGCCGCTTTCAACAAGCAGGTCGCATATCTCCTGCGCGCTCGATGCGGGGACGGTGATGATGCCTATATGCACATTCACTTTGCGGCAGAAGCTGCCGAGCTGGGCTATCGGGAAGACCGTCTTGCCCTGAAATTCGGTCGGCTCTTCGCAGAGGTCGAACGCGGCGATTATATTGACCCCGTAAGCCTTGAAACCGCTGTAGTTGAGCAGCGCCTTGCCGAGGCTGCCGGCGCCGACTATCACGGCGTTATCGATATCATTATAGCCAAGGAAGGCTTCAAGCTCCGCTATAAGATCCTTGACATTGTAGCCGACCTTCGGTTTGCCGGACGAGCTGACGCTCGCGAGATCCTTGCGCACCTGAACATCATTGAGCTGAAGCGCTTCGGCGATAGTTGTAGCGGATATATTTTTCGGTGCATCCTCCGGAAGCCCCTGGATATAGCTCAGGTACATCGGCAGTCTCTGAAGAGTGTGTTTCGAGATATTCGGAGTCATAAAAATTTCACCAACCTGAAAATTATACTTGTACTGCAACTATTGTATCATATTTTTTCAGATAGTTCAAGTAAACTTCGGGGCAAAAAATCGGGGGAGCCGCCCGAGGGCGACTCCCCTTCTCACCTGCCTTTTGAGCAGGATTTCAGTTTTTGTTCACAGCCTTAGACCGTGAAAGCAAAGTCGGTGGTATCCCAGACCTGCTTTCCGTTGTCGATGTACTTCGCGGTTGCGGTGTAATCGCCTTCGGTGAGCTTAACATTGATGGTCCAGATCTCGCCGTCGCCGTTAGAAGCGATGGAGACATTGGCATTATCTCTGTTGAAGGTTCTGGTAGCACCCGAAGCGTAGGTTATCTTGACCTTCTTGGCAGTGCCGTTGACGGTGACTGCGACAGAATCAGCAGAGGCATTGACCTCGGTAACGCTGACAGCCGTTGCCGGCTTAGCGCTGATAACTACGTTGACTGCAAGGCCTTCGCTCCATGTATTTCTTCCATACTTCGCTCTGACAACATAGTTGCCTGCGGGAAGGTTGAAGTTAACAGTCCAGATCTCATAAGCGAGGTTGGTGCTGTTTGCATAGACCTCATTGCCCTGTGCGTCATAAGACTTGATGGAGACTCTCGGATCAAGTCTTGTAAGGGTGGTGGTTCCGCCGTTTGCATAGACGAACTGGATCTTATCAGCCTTATCGGTGACCTTAACGCGATAGTCCTGCTTGCCGCCGTAGTTCGGGGTGTCGTAGGTAACTTCGGTAACGTCGCCGATCTTAGGCTCGGGCTTCTGATCGAACGAGACTGTGAAGCCATAGCCATCGTTCTCCCAGTATTCCTTCGCCATCTTCGCATAAGCAGTGAACTTGCCTTCTGCGAGGTTAGCATTGATGAGCCAAATTTCGCCGTCCTCAGTCTTCTCTATCTTCAAGATACCGAGCGCATTGGCATCGCTTGTCATGGAGGTGTTTCTGTCAAACGTGCGGGTATTGCCGTTTGCGTCAACTATCTTGATCTTCAGAGGCTCGCCCTTAACCTTGACTGCATACTGATGCATGCCGCCGTAGTTCGGGGTCTCCGGAGTGACGGAGATGATGGAGGAGTTGCTGGCAACAAGGATAGCGTCAAATCTGACATCCTCGGTGCCCATGGTTCCGACTGCGGGATCCCAACCGTTGAAGTTGTAACCGTCGACAGACGGATCCTTAGGAGCTATGATCTGCTCGCCGACCTTCGCGGTAACAGCCTTATAGAGCTGGCCGTTGACATAGAAGTTAGCGGTGTAGGTCATGAGCTCGAGAGCTTTGACTGCGTCGTTGATAGCAGCAGTTGCTGCATCGACATCAGCCTGCTCGGAATACTTCTTATTGGCAACGTCTATGGCAAGAGCTGCATCGAGAGCCGCTCTGGACTCTGCTGTGTAGGTCCTGTCATAGTCCGCCTCAGCCTTCTTCGCCTGAGCGGCCTTGACTGCTGCATCATATGCAGTGTAGTCAGCGCCTTCCTCGGTCCACTGGGAAACGAGGGTCAGGTCGGATGCGGGCATGGTGGCAGGAACTTCGACGTTCCAACCTGCGAAGGTGTAGTGATCCTTGGTAGGCTCTGCGATGTTGAGTTCAGCACCGTAGTAAACCATGGACTCTGCACCGTCAACCGTAAGCTTATACTGATTACGGCTGTAGTAAACCTTGAGAACAAGGCTGCCGTCAGCTGCGACTGTGCCGGAGAGGACGCTGTCAGCGGCGACCGTGAAGCCCTCACGAGCCTCGGGATCGACGGAGACGGCCGCGCCGGTAGTGGCAGGAACGACCTTGACATCAGCTGCGCCGTAAGCGCCGTTGACATCCATGACGTAAGTCTCAACCTTGTAGGAGACTTCGCCAGCGGAGAACTGAGCGTTGAAGGAAACATCCTCGGTGCCCATGACTCCGACTTCCTTATCCCAACCGGTGAAGACGAAGCCTTCCTTGGTGGGATTCTCGGGAGCGATGATCTGCTCGCCGACCTTCGTGGGAACGACTCTGTACTCAGCGCCGTCAACATAGAAGGTTGCGTTGTAGGTCATGACCTCGAGAGAAGCAACTGCATCGTTGATAGCCTTGGCGGCTGCATCGACAACAGACTGCTCGGAATACTTCTTGCCGGAAACTTTTTCTGCAAGAGCTGCATCGAGAGCCGCTCTGGACTCTGCGGTGTAGGTCTTGTCGTAACCGTCCTCTGCCTGCTTCGCCTGAGCCGCTGCAACTGCCGCATTGTAAGCGGTGTAGTCAGCGTCGTTCTCGCTCCACTGGGAAACGAGGGTCAGGTCGGATGCGGGCATGGTGGCGGGAACATCAACGTTCCAGCCGATGAAGGTGTAGCCCTCACGCGCTGCCGGGGTGGCAATGTCAAGAGCTGCGCCGTAGTAAACTTCGGACTCTGCGCCGTCAACAGTAAGCTTGTACTGGTTACGGGCAAAGTAGACCTTCAGTACGAGGCTTCCGTCGGCTGCGACGGTACCGCTGACAACATTAGCTGCCGACTCGTCGAAGGTAAAGCCTTCGGCGGCAGTTGTGTCTGCAGTGACCTGGGCGTCGGTGGTGCCGTAAAGGGTCTTTGTCTCAGCTGCGCCGTAGTTGCCGTTGACATCCATCGTGTAAACCTCGACGGTGTAGGCAATGCCGGACGCCTCTTCGAACTGGGCGGCGAAGGTGATATCCTCAACGCCCATCTTGCCGACTTCCTTATCCCATCCCTTGAAGACATAGCCTTCCTTAGCGGGATCCTTCGGAGCGACGATCTGCTCGCCAACCTTCGTGGGAACGACTTCGTACTGGGCGCCGTCGACCGTGAAGATCGCGTTGTAGGTCATAACTTCGAGAGCTGCAACTGCGTCGTTGATAGCCTTGGTAGCTGCATCGACAACAGACTGCTCGGAATACTTCTTACCGGCAACATCTATGGCAAGAGCGCCTGCGAGAGCATCTCTGGTCTCGGCGGTGTACATCTTGTCATAATTCTCTTCGCCCTGCTTTGCCTTAGCCGCTGCGACTGCCGCGTTGTAAGCGGTGTAGTCAGCGTCGTTCTCGCTCCACTGGGAAACGAGGGTCAGGTCAGATGCGGGCATGTTGGCGGGAACTTCGACATTCCAGCCGGTGAAGGTGAAGCCCTCTCTTGCTGCCGGAGCGGCAATGTTAAGAGCTGCGCCATAGTAAACATCGGTCTCTACGCCGTCAACAGAAAGCTTGTACTGGTTACGGCTGTAGTAGACCTTAAGAACAAGGCTGCTGTCGGCAACAACAACGCCGGAGAGGACGCTGTTGTCAGCAACGGTGAAGCCATCGCGAGCCTCAGGCTCGACGGAGACGGCTGCGCCGGTGGTTGCGGGAACAGTCTTGGTCTCTGCTGCGCCGTACTGTCCGTCAAGACCCATGACATAAGTCTCAACCTTGTAGGAAACCTCGCCTGCGGAGAACTTAGCATTGAAGGTGAGATCCTCAGTGCCCATGGTTCCGACCTCGGGATCCCAACCGGTGAAGACATAACCTGTCTTGGAGGGATCGTCGGGCTTGGCGATAGCTTCGCCGACCTTTGCAGTAACAACCTTGTATTCAGCGCCGTCAACATAGAAGGTGGCTTTGTAGGTCATGAGCTCAAGAGCTGTGACCGCATCGTTGATTGCCTTAGCGGCTGCATCAACTTCACCCTGCTGGGTGTACTTCCTGCCGGAAACATCCTTCGCAAGGGCATCGGCGAGAGCCTGTCTGGACTCTGCGGTGTAGGTCTTGTCGAAGTTTGCTTCTGCCTGCTTAGCCTCAGCCGCTGCCTTAGCCGCGTTGTAAGCGGTGTAGTCAGCGTCGTTCTCGTTCCACTGGGAAACAAGAGTTACATCGGAAGCGGGCATGGTTTCGGGAACATCTCTGTCCCAACCGGCGAAGGTGTAGCCCTCACGAGCTGCCGGCTCGGAAACACTGATGGCTGCGCCGTAATAAACATTGGTCACATTGCCGTCAACAGTAAGCTTGTACTGGTTGCGGCTGTAGTAAACCTTGAGAACAAGGCTGCCGTCAGCCTTGACTTCGCCGGAAAGTACGCTCTCAGCTGCAACCGAGAAGCCCTCACGAGCCTCGGGAGTAACGGAAACGGTCTCGCCGGTAGTAGCGGACTTGTTCTCGATAGCAGCGTCGCCATAATTGCCGGTGACATCCATTACGTATGTCTCGACAGTGTAAGCAACGGTGCCTGCGGAGAATACCGCGTTGAAGGAAACATCCTCAATGCCCATCGTTCCGACTTCGGGAGTCCATCCGGTGAAGGTGTAACCCTGCTTGGAGGGAGCCTCGGGGGCGACGATCTGCTCGCCGACCTTGGTGGGAACGACTCTGTACTCTTCGCCGTCAACATAGAATGTTGCGTTGTAGGTCATCTTCTCAAGACCCTTAACAGCAGCGTTGATAGCTGCGGTCTGAGCGTCGACAACACCCTGCTCGCTGAGCTTCTTGTTGGAGACGTCAACTGCAAGAGCGGCGTCAAGAGCTTTTCTGGAAGCCTCGGTGTAGGTCTTGTCGTAGTTGGCCTCTGCCTTCTTAGCGTTGGCAGCTGCAACAGCTATGTCATAATCGGTGTAGTCTGCGGGATTCTCGTTCCACTTAGCCGTAAGAGTGATGTTCTGTGCGGGCATGGTGGAGGGAACCTCTTCCTCCCAACCCTGGAAAGCATAGCCAGCCTTCTCGGGAGTACGGGCGGAAACAGTAGCGCCATAATAATATGTATCGGGTTCGAGATCCGTGTTAGCATAAGTTATGGTGTACTGGTTACGTGAATAGTAAATGCTGAGGACGAGAGAACCGTCAGCGGCGATAGTGCCGGTAAGGGTGCTCTTTGCCGAATCGAGCGAGAAGCCTTCAGCGGCGACTGCATCGGCAGTGATATCGGCTGTAGAATTGGTCTCGCCTGCGCCCTGATAGGTGCTGTCGGGAGTTGCCGGATAGTTGCCGGTGGTGTCCATATTATAAACATTCACGGTGTACTTTGTATCCGTGTTGTTTGCGAACTGAGCTTCGAATGTAGCGTCAGCGTCAAACGTTGCGGGTACGTTGCCCCAACCGACGAAGTGCATGCCGACAGGTGCGGCAGGAGCTTCGATGGAGCTAAGATCAACGGAATCGCCCTGGTTGCCGGTAAGAACCGCGTGAGTCACGCCATTCACAGTGAAGGTGAAGGTGACGGAGACAACGGGGTTAGCAATAAGGCGCTTCCAGTTGTAGATAAGGTTGTTCATAGCTTCTCTGACCTGCGTGCGCATGGTCGTAGAGGCGTTGAACGAGGTCGAAACCTTCTGAGCATAAGCAAATGACTTTGCATATGCTTCCCATCTGTCCGCATCATACTTGGAAGCGTCTGCGGAGTCGATGGTGCACATCTTGATAGCCGCATCGAGGTGCGTCTTAACAGCGGCAAGCTTTATAAGTCTGGGACCCCAAAGCGCAACCTGCTGCTCAGCATAAGCAACATCGATAGCGGATATTGTGGGCATCTGCCACGCTGCAAGCGCGGTCTCCCACGCTGCGTGGTCGGTCTGCCACTGTGCATATGCCTTATCATACTTCTGCTTCTCGATCAGAGTGGCGTCATCGCCGGGCTTCTCGGGAGCAACGGGCTCCTTGGGAGCTATGGTCGAGTTGTAGAGGTTGAGAGCGCGGTTTCTGGCTTCTTTCCAGCCGTTCCAGGTGACTGAATTGAAATCGTCATAACCGAAATAGTTATAACCGTCATCCCAATAAACGGCGCCCTCTGCGTTGTCCTTGCCCTGGACTGCCTCAACGGCGGGCTTGAGCGAGTCAACAGAAGCGGAAACCAAATGCGTCTCCAAAGTTTCAACTGCAGAGGCAAGTGCCTTCTGTCTAGCTTCAAATCCTGCAAGGAATTCGCTATTGGTGTAGAGCGCAATCGTACCGGGAAGAAGCGTATATATAGCCGCATTGTTAAGGGCGGTTATATATGCGTCCCAAGCTGCATCCGCGCTGCTGTCATAATCTGTTCTTGCGCGATTCTTGCCAGCTTCTATATTGTAGAGCTCAGGAAGTCCGTAATCGTTATAACAGATAATGCGGGTAGCACCATTGTAATGGTCGGTTTTGTTACCCTTCTTTGCCGTAGCAGCCCAATTGATCGTAGTGTCAAAGCCAACTTCAAACTTTGCAATAGAAGCTGTCTCCTCCCAAAGATCAATGCTGTCATAGGCATTTGAACCTGAAATAGCATTTCCGCCATCCATTGACGCCGAGGAGGTCGCACTCTTAAGGTTGGAACTAAGGCCACCGAGATTAGCCGATGCATTAGATCCTGTATGTGCGCCCTTGCCCTTCGGCACCTTGAAAGTAACACTCTGCGCACATATCGTCTTCAGCGGGTTGGTGTTGTTCTGATTAAACAGCAGAAGTTTGGGCGGGCAATCATTAACAGACGCGCTTGTCTTGTTTGAGCCCGTATTAATTCCGCTGGTATTGTTATCAACATCAGCACCATCAAGCCTGTAAGAATAGAATCTGCAAACCGAAGCATCGTTTGTCAGCTTATTTCCCGCCTCATCGAGGGCAAAATAATATACAGTAAAGACAACAAGCGTATTATTACTGTCGATTCCGCTTATCTTCACCGACCTATTATCGCCGCCATTGAGTTCCTCATTGGCAGTAAGACCGGATACCGAAAGATCCTTTTGTTTGCTGCCGTCATAGTTATAAGCAACAGCGCTCCAACTATCGATTGTATAACGGGGAAGCTTGTCCTGAGTGAAGTTATTGTTCTTATCAGTATAACCTCTGTTAATGCCCTGGCTTCCGTTATAAACCGTGAGATCAAGTTCGCTGCTGTTCTTGATTCTCTTTGAACCGGCGATCTCCATTTCCTTGAACTTTGCCTTATCAGTCAGCTTCATGACCTGAGCCACGATGTTGACGATAGGCGGAACAAGCTTGTCCTTGTTGGAATTCAAAGATCCGAGAAGGTTCTCGACTATCGAGCCGAGCTCAGAGTTCGAAACGATCTCATTGAGCGAGCCGTAAGTCTTGGTTATCGTTCCCGGAAGAACTGCGTTGAGGATATCGGTGACGAGTCTCACGATGCTCTGCTTGAGAGTCTGAGTGGCGAATGCGCCGGACTCATTCTTAACAAACAGGTCAGAGATGCAGGTCAGATCCTGATCAACGAGCAGTCCGTTGAGGATAGAATAAACAATATCCTTGAGGATAGTCTCGCTTCCGCTGTTGGCAAACTTTGCGGGAAGAACAGATTTGTCTAACAGCTTGAAGAAGATATCATCAAGAGCTTTCCATCCGTCAGAGGTATCGATAGCAGTGCTGGGAAGAAGACCCGTGTAATACTGCGGGTCAGCGGCAAGCCACTGAACGGCAGTAGTCAGCATCTTATCCATACCGTCGCCGTAGTTGAGCGCCTTCTTCAGATCACCTGCGTTGAGGTCGATACCGGGATTGACGTTGTAGGCGACGAAATCCGCAAGCATGTCAAGGATACCCTGAACAGTCTTGGGATAACCGCTGTAATCTCTTTCGGGAAGGAACTGAGCCATGAGCTGCTTAACAGCCTCCCATGCAACGCCTATAACAGTCGTGACATCCTCGGGGATGTACATATAGCCGACTGATGCGTTGATGATCGAGCGCGCAAGATAAGCGATAAGCTCTTCCTTGCTCATTGCGTCGATCTCTCCGGCTGTTGCGATGTGCTTCTGCCAATCCGGGAAGAAGTAATCGCCGGTCTCTTTGAGAATGTATCTCGCAACTGCGACAACATTATCGGTGAGCTTTGAATTGTCACCCGAGACCCAACCGTTGTAGTTCTTCAGAAGTCCGTTAACAATGCCGCCGGCAATGTTATTGAGCTCAGCAACAAGAGTGCTGCCCGCGGGGACGGTATAGGCCGAAACCCTGAAGTCCCTGTTGAACAGACCCGCAAGAGTACCTGTGGTATCCTTGTCGATCTCCTGACCGAGCCACTTCATTGTCTGGTCATTGAGCATCGGAACAGCTATATCGTTATAAGCTGTCTGAAGAAGATCCTCGATGAAGTCATATGTAGACTTTGTCGAGTTGAGGTCAACGAGATTTTTGACGCTGTCAGGAATCTCTTTAACGCCTGCAAGAGCGTTCTGAATGATGACCTGAAGCATGCTGTCGATGTTATTGGAGCTGTTGTATTCCGTATTCGGATATGCAAGACCCCAAATCATCTCTCTGAGCATAACTTCGACATTCAGATCGACCTTTACGAACGAGTTGGCAACGCCGAGAGAGACACCGCCGTCTCGCTTGTACTTACCGACACCGCCGACGACAACCTTCTTGACGATTCCCTTGTTGTCCGCAAGGAACTGAAGGAGCGCCTTGATGACTGCGACATCAGTGGTATTGCTTCTGCGCGGGTTCTTGATTGCATCGACATTGACGCTGTTCAGATCGCCGGCCATCCAAAGGATGATCTTGTTGCCGTTGATCAGCTTATAGACGCTCGAAAGAGCATTGTCTATAGACGTCGCATCAAGCTTACCGAGAATCGAAAGATCCATCGTGATGTTCTCTTTGGCAAGCGCCTTGTCAGCGTAGTCAAGAAGCGCAGACGCATACTGTTCCGTGGTCAGAACCGCAGTGTCAGTAAAGTCGTACTTTGTCAGCGCGTCATCCTTATAAGCCTGGTACGCACTCGCGCCGGCGGTAGCCGATGAGAGTATGAGCAGTGAAGCAAGGATGATTGCTAACAAGCGTTTCATTTTCTTCAAATTTACACCTCCATTTTAAAAATTTCACCATATATCAGAGCATTCCGTCTCCCGCAAATTGACGGAACACATTGGCGACAAAGTCATTTTGCTCTGTTCGGGCAATACAAAGCAAGAGGGTATGATTATCCCCCATGTAAAGAATAACCCCTCGTTCGGCACTTTGTCAATAAGTTTAAATTTTTTTAATCATTTTTGTATGTTTTGCACAATGAAAGTTCAATTTTTTATCGTATGCTAACAATACAGATTTAACAAATATGTTGAAAAATGTCATTTTTGTTCTATATTTCCATTAAAATTAACGCTTTTATGATTTTGGAGAATTAATTTTAATTTTTTGTGGGTAAAAATTGCACAAAAAATCATGAGTTCTGAGAATAATAACGCCTATTTATCATATTAATATTTGTTATGGAAATAAGTAGGGCTTTTATTTGCTGATAATTAATAAAAACACGGCTTTTAAGGCTATATTTGTTTTACATAACCGCTATATAAAAGGCTTATATATATAATGTATAGTAACATGGTATCGCGGCAGTGGTTTATCGGGGTAAAAAGCAACACAGATAAGCAGAAAACCGGCTCCGTCACCCCTATACAGACTTCAAAAGCAGGCGAACGAAGTCCGCCCCTGCGGTCAGTAGAACAAATCTTGCGAAAACTTCGTGCCGCGTCGGCGGCAGCGGTGCGTCGGGTCGCCGCACCCTACAAGGTACAGGATAATAAATTTAGTGCGAATTTCGTGAAATAAGCTCTCAGTCTCGGCTTCGTCAATCAGTTTTCCCTGCACGAAAGCCTGACAAGCCTATTAATAACACAAAAGCCAGCCGTAAAGCGATTATACTTTACAGCCGGCTTTCGCGGTTTTTTCACTTTTTCTCCCTGCACGCGGCTATTATGCTCAGCGCCGAGCAGGCGGCTGTCGCTATCGCCGCGGCGGCGATGAGCTTTTTGATTATATCGAGCCAGCGCATCGAGGTCAGTGCGCAGCTGACGAGCTTCAGGCTCTTTGAAACACTCTGCACAGTATCCATTACTATCCCCTTTCAGTTTGTCAGCAGGACCGCGTGAGCTATCGACGGCACTGTCTCGCCCTGGAGAGGCGAGACCGCCGAGAGCAGCGCGCCCGTTCCGACGAAGAGCACTTTATTGAGCCTGCCCGAACGCATCTCGCTGACGATATGCGAGCAGACCACCGCCGCGCTGCATCCGCAGCCCGAGCCGCCGGAGTTCACATCCTGCTCGTTGAGCCGATAGAGCATCAGTCCGCAGTCGTTGTGGCGGGTCGTGATATCGATATGCTCCTGCTTCCTCATCAGCTCGCGCAGGAGCGTTGAGCCGACATAGCCGAGGTCGCCCGTTAAGATAAGATCGAGATCCTCCGGCTGCGTTTTTGTGTCCTGCAAAAAGGCGGTTATTGTCGAGCACGCGGCGGGCGCCATAGCCGCACCCATGTTATTTGCGTCTTTGACTCCGTAGTCGGTTATCCTGCCGAATGTGGCG
>ULND01040246.1_pt1 | contig 11646 bp, 9 predicted proteins | sample 1951821 | NCBI WGS metagenome assembly ULND01 (sample SAMEA4835567, study PRJEB28245) | human gut metagenome | biome: gut microbiome; material: fecal sample | place: Denmark | collected 2008 | reverse complement strand
CCTCGTCCGTGTGCCATCTCAAGAGCCTGTCTTGCACGAAGCTCACATTCTCTGAGAGTTTTTCCGCAATGACCTATACCAATAGATATTGTCGCACCAGAAACATCATTTATTCTAATATTTCTTATGGTTTCAAGGATTTTAAACTTCTGCTCAATAAGCGTCTGAATATTTCTTTCCTCTATAACGACAAGGTACATATCATTCTTTTCAAGCTTTTTATAAAAGCCTTTCATACCTGTAGCCCATTCCTGAAGCTTACTCTCTATAAATATAGAAATCTGGTCGCAGACATTTTCGTCACTTGCTCTCTCTATTTCGCTCTTATTATCGAAATCAATAAGAGCTACAACAGGCCTTGAAAGTAAATATTCATCAGAATTCGCTTTATATAAGCTATTATCAACAAAATATATTATTCCGCCGTTTTCAGCAAGAACTCCAAAAGCAACATACCATTTATCGTTATAGCTAACATCTATGCCATTGTGATTAAAATAATCCCTTATATCTTTAGACTCTATAAATTGTGCCGCAGTTTCTCCGATTTTATCCTCATTATTGCACATCTTTTGAGTGAAATTTTTATTGCACATCATAATAACGCCAAAATCATCAACTACAATGGCAGCAACATTTATCAGGTCGAGTGATGACTGATTCATAATCGAAAAAGCACCTGAGGCACTCTTTATAATGCGGCTGACATAATTGCCAAATTTATAGGTGCTAAGAAATACTGTTGCCGCAGATGCTATTGCCGCAAGAAGCTCAATTATAAAAATAGTTGTATTATAATAGTAAGAAACACTTGCCATAACAAACATTACAATCGAAAATATTATAAAGACAGGTGTTGTCACCCATATTTTTTTATTCAAGACAGCCACCCCCAATCATCTAAAAATACGCACGATTAAATCTCCATAATTACAGGAAGAATCATCGGACTTCTTCTGGTTTTATCATATAAAAGCTTGGAAAGCTCGTCTTTTATCTTTGTTTTCATAACACCCCATTCACGGATATTTTCATTATAGCAATCATCAAGAATATCCTCAACTCTTGCCTTGATGTTATCCATAAGTGGTTCAGCTTCTCTTACATATACAAAGCCTCTTGAAACTATATCAGGACCAGAAACAACATGACCATCCTCAGAATCTATTGTTACTACAACTACAATTAAGCCGTCCTGTCCGAGGTGTTTTCTATCACGAAGAACGATACTTCCTACATCACCGACGCCAAGTCCATCAACAAGTACCTGACCAGCAGGAACATCAGGAAGTTGTTTCATATAATCTCTGTTAAGCTCGATTACATTTCCGATATTTCCGATAAAGACATTTTCCTTTGGAATACCCATCTGATAAGCCAATTCTGCGTGTTTTTGCAAGTGCTTTTGCTCACCATGAACTGGAATAAAATATTTAGGCTTTGTAAGTCCCTGAATAATTTTAAGTTCCTCTTGGCAAGCGTGTCCTGAAACATGAACTTCATACATAGATTCATAAACAACATGACAGCCATGTTTAATAAGTTCATTAACGACTGCTCCAACAGTTTTTTCATTACCAGGAATAGGATTAGCTGAAATGATTATAAAGTCACCTGGACCTACTGCAACCTTTCTGTGGTCTGAATAAGCCATTCTTGAAAGTGCAGACATAGGCTCGCCCTGACTTCCAGTAGTAATGAGAACTATCTGCTCCTTTGGATATTTATTTAGCATATCAATATCAATGACAACACCATCAGGAATATCAACATAGCCCAGCTCTGTGGCAATAGTCATATAGTTAATCATACTTCTGCCTGAGAAAGCAACTTTTCTGCCATGTCTGGCGGCACACTTAATAATTTGCTCAACACGACCAATATTTGATGCAAAGGTTGCAATTATAATTCTTTCCTTTTCGGCCTCTCTAAAGAACATTTCAAAGGAATTTACAACCTTTTGCTCTGTTACAGTGTATCCGGGACGCTCTGCATTGGTAGAATCCGCCATAAGTGCAAGCACACCCTCATTGCCAAGCTCTCCGAATCTTGCAAGGTCTATCATATCACCTGTTATAGGTGTACAGTCGATTTTGAAGTCGCCTGTATGGATAATTGTTCCACCAGGGGTATGAATAGCAAGACCTACCGCATCAGGAATGGAATGGTTTACATGAATAAATTCTATTGTCATACAACCAAGCTTTATTCTCTGACCAGGCTTTATTACATTCATCTTTGCCTTTGACTGAAGATTATGCTCCTTGAGCTTACTGCCAACAAGTCCAAGTGTAAGACTTGTGCCATACATTGGAATATTAAGCTTTCTTAATAAGTAAGGCAAAGCTCCGATATGGTCTTCGTGTCCATGTGTAAGAACTATACCCTTGATTTTATCTTTGTTTCTCTCTATATAGGTAAAATCAGGTAAAACTAAATCTACACCAAGCATTTCACCATCAGGGAATGCCATACCACAATCAAGCAGGAACATATCTCCATCACACTCGAAAAGTGTGATATTTTTGCCGATTTCGTTAAGTCCGCCAAGGAATGTAATCTTAACGCTTGGGAGCGGTGAATAACCTCTTTTTTGTGCCTTTCCCTGTGGGTTTCTCTTTTTAAAAGCCTTTTGCTTTTGGTCAGCCGACTGAAAACGACCCTTTTGAGTCTGAGCTGACTGTCTATCTTGATTATTAGGGCTAATTCTTCCGAAAAGCTTTGCAGACGAACCCTCTATCATAGCCGCCTTGCTCTGCTGTCTTCTCTCATAAGGAGAAAGTGAACCCTGTCTTTGGGGCATACCTCGACCAATCCCTCTACCCTTTCTTTGAGTACTACCTCCTTGAAAATCGCCGAGGGATTGTTTCTGCTTATTATATTCTGATGTCACTAAAAATAACCTCCATCTTTATATTTATTTTTCCGAACAAAATCAGTAACTTAATTCTACTCCGCAAATGCAATTCTGTCAAGTTTATAGAATTAACTAAAAGCTACTTATAACTATTAAAAGATACTTTATTCAACGGATAGCTTGCTAATTATAGCTTTATTATATATAATATATCTCGAAAGGATTGATTTATTTGAAGAAAATAGAAATCTTTACAGATGGTGCTTGCAGTGGAAACCCTGGACCAGGTGGTTTTGGTGCAATTCTTAGATATAATGAACATATTAAAGAGATTTCTGGCGGTGAGGCTGAAACCACAAATAATCGCATGGAGCTTCGTGGTGTTATTGAGGCACTCAAGGCTCTTAAAGAGCCTTGTGAAGTAACTGTTACAAGCGATTCAAAGTATGTATGTGATGCTGTAACCAAAGGTTGGGCAAGGTCTTGGAAGGCTCATAACTGGATAAAAAGCGATAAGAAAAAAGCTTTAAATTCTGACCTTTGGGAAGAATTGCTAAATCTTCTTGATAAACACAAAGTTAAATTTGTTTGGGTTAAAGGTCACGCAGGACACCCAGAAAATGAACGCTGTGACGAATTGGCTGTTGCAGAGGCGGCTAAGTTCAAGAAATAGTCCTAAATTAAAAGTTTCGCTTGAGCCTTAAATTATTAACTGATAACTAATAAATCATATTAGCTAAATATACTATTTTTCAATTAAATTAAGATAGTTAGGCTACACTAAATATTTCCTACTAAAACGATAGAAATTATCAAAATAACTATTGCATTTCCTATTGAATAGGTGTATAATTTTCCATACAATGGCAAAGGATATTAAAAGTCATTGATTTATTATATATATATTTGAGGTGAAACCTATATGAAGAAAATATATGCGGACAACGCCGCAACAACTCATCTTTCTAAAGAGGCTCTTGATGCTATGATGCCTTATCTTACAGACTATTACGGCAATCCATCAAGCCTTTATTCACTCGGTGTAAAATCTCGTCAGGCTGTTGAGAATGCTCGCAATATCGTTGCAGAGTGCCTTAACGCCGACCCTAAAGAAATCTTCTTCCTTTCAGGCGGAAGTGAAGCTGATAACTGGGCTATTAAGGGTGCTGCTCATCTTGGTGCTAAAAAGGGTAAGAAACATATCATAACTTCTAAATTTGAACACCATGCTGTTCTCCATACTCTCGATTCTCTTAAAAAAGAGGGTTTTGAAGTAACTTACCTTGATGTTCACGAAAATGGCATTGTTCGTCCAGAAGAACTTGAAAATGCCATTCGTGAAGATACCGCTCTCGTAACCATTATGTTCGCTAATAATGAAATCGGTACTATTCAGCCTGTAAAAGAAATTGGTGAAATATGCAAAAAGCACAAGGTTATTTTCCATACAGACGCTGTTCAAGCTGTTGGTGCTATTCCTGTTGATGTTAGGGAAATCGGCTGCGATTTGCTCTCTATGTCAGCACATAAGTTCCATGGTCCTAAGGGCGTTGGTGCAATCTTTATGCGTAAAGGTTTAAGGCTTCCTAACCTTATTGATGGTGGTGCTCAGGAAAGTGGCCGTCGTGCTGGTACTGAAAATATTGCTGGCATAGTTGGTATGAGTGTTGCTCTTAAACATTCTTGCGAGGTTATGGCAGAAAGAAACGCAAGACTTGAGAAAATGCGTGACAGACTTATCGATGGACTTTTGAAAATCGACCGTTCAAGAATAAATGGTGACAGAACTCACAGACTTCCTGGAAATGTCAATATGTGTTTTCACGGACTTGAGGGTGAATCTCTCCTTCTTTCTCTTGACCTAAAGGGTGTTTCAGCATCATCTGGTTCAGCCTGCACATCAGGCTCTCTTGACCCAAGCCATGTTCTTTTAGCAATCGGACTTCCTCATGAAGTCGCTCATGGTTCATTAAGACTTAGCTTCAGCGATGAAAATACTGAAGAAGATATAGATTATCTCTTAGAGGTTATCCCACCAATAGTAACAAGGCTTCGTTCTATGTCACCATTATGGGAAAAGATAATCAAAAATTCATAATTTATTATTTAAGATTTATATATAGAAAGGTTGAATATAAATGGCATACAGTGAAAAGGTTATGGACCACTTTGCAAACCCAAGAAATGTCGGTGAACTTCCTGACGCAAACGGAATTGGTGAAGTCGGAAACTCACGCTGTGGAGATATAATGAAGATGTATATTAAGGTTGAAAACAACATTATTGTTGATGTCAGCTTTAAGACTTTTGGCTGCGGAGCAGCTATTGCAACAAGCTCTATGGCAACAGAGCTTATTAAGGGCAAATCAATAGATGATGCTCTCAAGCTTACAAATAAGGCTGTTATGGAAGCTCTTGATGGTTTACCTCCAGTTAAAGTTCACTGCTCAGTTCTTGCTGAACAGGCTATTAAAGCAGCTCTAAGTGATTATTACCGCAGACAGGGTATTGACCCAGAGCCAATCGTTGGTAAAATTGAGGAACACGATGAACATGGTGAGGATTTCTGTCATTAAGATTCAGTAAATATACAATTATAAAATGGCACAGTTCACTTCAAATAAGCGAACTGTGCCATTTTTATATAATTATATAGCCTTAGTATCTGTAAGGTTAGCTGTAAAATTTATTTCAGGAATTTCTATTTTTTTAATTATTCCAGTTTTGCTATCAGCATAAATTGTAAAATTGCCTGATTTACTTGTGCCTATAAATATTGCATTATTATCTTCTGATTTCTGATATATCGCACCATTTTCTTCAGAGGCTTTATCAAGAACATTAGTTATAGCCTGTGCAAAACAAGAACTTGGTAAATATGATTTCTCTGTTTCACAGATAAGTTCATTATATGATATTGCGTATGTACCGCCAAGATTTTTAAAAGACATACCCTTTAGGTTTTCGGGGCTTGATATAATAATCGAGGACACACCTTTTTCAGTATGCGAAATATTGCATTTAAGCTTTGTTTCGCCAAGCTCTACATCAGCATTACCCGAAAAGCCTGTAACAAGCTCAGGTATTTTCGGTACTTTTTCTGTGCAAGAACTTATTGAAAATATAAGTACTATTGCCACAGCAATAGTAAATGTTATTTTAAATACCCTACGCAATAACATCACCCTCAGTTTCAGAAGCTAATATCCTCAATCATATCAGTAGGAAGCATCGTTGTTTCTGAAAGCCTTTTCGCTGTCCTATCCCCTGCCAACCCATGTGCATATACTCCGCAAACAGCAGCTCTGAACGGATTAATTCCCTGTGCAGCAAGCGAACCTATCATTCCTGCAAGCACATCGCCACTTCCGCCTCGTGCCATTCCTGCGTTTCCTGTTCTGTTTACAAGCAAAATATTGCCATCAGATATAAGTGTATTTGCACCTTTAAGAACTAAGCTTACATTATGCTCCTTGGCAAAATTCAAAGCAATTTCAGCTCGATTTTGCTGAACCTCGGCAACTGTACAACCAAGAAGTCTTGCCATTTCTCCTGGGTGAGGTGTAAGTATAACCGGGGCTTTGGCTTTCTTTAATAAATGTATATGCGGAACAATTGAATTTATTCCATCTGCATCAAGAATAATTGGCTTTTTACAATTTGTAAGTATTTCACAGACTATCTTTTCGGTATCTTCATTATGCCCCATACCACAGCCAAGAACAACTGCATTAGATTTATTTGCAAGAGAAACAAGCTTATTACAGTCTTCAGCAGATGAAATGCCCTCTTTCTCTTCCAATGGTGTGAAAACAGCTTCTATAAGCTTTCCTGCAACTATTGGATAAATCGACTTAGGCAAAGCAATATTCACCAAGCCTGCACCACTTCTTTGTGCAGCTTTTCCGCACATAATAGCTGCTCCCGCCATACCATAGCTTCCTACAACAGCAAGCAAGGTTCCAAAAGTACCTTTATTTGATGATATTTTACGCTCAGGTAAGAGTTTTTCTCCGAGAAATTCATCTGTTGTCTGCATAATATATTCAGATAAATTTATCAGTTCATCTGAAATTCCAACACTTGCTACCTCTGTTTTTCCACAATAATCCATTGACGGATATAAAATATGTGCTGGCTTTAATGTTGTAAATGTAACAGTCAGATTTGCCTTGAAACATTCTCCTTTTACTGAACCGTCATCACAGCCTACACCACTTGGAATATCAACTGCCATTACAAAAGCTTTAGAAGTATTGACAAACTTTGCAATCTCTGCGGTATTCTCATCTAAAGCTCCACGAAATCCTATACCATAAACTGCATCAACAATATAGTCTGCATTTTTGATAAGTTCAAAAGCAGTTTCTTTATCTTCTGGAAAATTTACCATAGCTATATCAAGTTTGATAGCTTTTTCTGCATTAAGCTTGGAATCGGTTGTTCTTGGTTCTCCAAGCCTAATTATATCAACCTTGCAGTTATACTTTTTTAAAACTCTGCCTATAACATAGCCGTCACCGCCATTATTGCCTTTACCACAAATTATGACAACCTTCTTACTCTCTGCACCATATTTAATTAGTGCCTCTGCGGCGGCTGTACCGGCTTTTTCCATAAGCTTGATATAAGTTGCCCCATTATCAACAGCAGCTTGCTCTAAATCTCTCATCTGTTGTGCGGATAAAACTTTCATAAATCAACATCTCCTTACAAAAAAGCCGTCCAGATATTCGGACGGCTAAATTTATTATTTACCAAAAATCTTGACCTTAAGCTCTCTCTTAAGGAAAGGTTTCATAGTTTCGAGAGTTTTCTCATTTGGAGCAAAGTATAGCAGGCAATGCTTCTTTGAATAAATATCATGCAAAGCTGCATAATAAGTATTCTCACTCTCGGTATAGTCAGTGGCATGATATACACAATCCTTAAATTGCTTTTCGTCAAAATCAGCTGGCTTTTCACTTAGTTTTCCAAGCATATCAACGCTTTTGACATCAAATTTTAACATTCTCTTACGCTTTTTCATACCGATAATTTTATCGACAGTCATTTCGCCCTGAACTACGATATATTCATACTCAATACCTTTGTGTGACCAAAGATACCAACCGCCATAACAGCCAAAGCCGATAATAAGCAAAGCTACTGGAATCATCCAATCAAAAAATTGTGAAAGATATACTGTCAGAAGTATAAATATAAACGCAAAGACAAAATACAGTATAAGAAAAGTAAACTTAGCAGGATTTACTCTTTTCTTGACAATCTGTTCACTATAATTATCCATCATAAAAATCAACCTCTTTTTTAACGATTGCTGTCATTATAGCATAATTACCAGCCAATTTCAACCTAAAAAGAAACACTCAAAATTCAAATACTGAATTTTGAGCGTTCCTATATTAAGTCACAAATCTTTGCTAAGATACCTTATAGCAAAGCATTATTCAAAAACAATTAAGCGTTTTTATTTTTGATGTATTCATCAATAGCCTTAGCAGCACTCTTACCTGCACCCATAGCAAGAATAACAGTAGCCGCACCTGTAACTGCGTCACCACCAGCATAAACGCCCTCACGAGTTGTAAGACCATCTTCGCCATCTGTAATGATACAGCCATGCTTGTTTGTATCAAGACCAGGTGTTGTGCTTCTGATAAGTGGGTTAGGACTTGTACCGATAGACATAATCATTGTGTCTATATCAAGAGTAAGCTCGCTACCCTCTTTAACGACAGGACGACGACGACCGCTCTCATCAGGCTCACCAAGCTCCATCTCTACACACTTCATACCGCATACATTGCCGTTTTCATCACCGATAACTTCAACAGGGTTTGTAAGTGTCTTGAAAATGATGCCCTCTTCCTCAGCGTGTTCAACTTCTTCTTTTCTTGCAGGAAGTTCATTCATACTACGGCGATATACTATATAAACATTCTCTGCACCAAGTCTTTTTGCACTTCTTGCTGCGTCCATAGCAACATTACCGCCACCAACAACAGCAACATTCTTAGAATGCTTGATAGGTGTCTTGGAACCTTCCTTATAAGCTTTCATAAGGTTAATTCTTGTAAGGAATTCATTTGCAGAATAAACTCCATTAAGGCTCTCACCTGGAATATTCATAAAGCGTGGAAGTCCTGCACCACTTGCAATATAAACAGCCTCATTACCCATCTCGAAAAGCTCATCAATAGTAAGAACCTTACCAATAACCATATTTGTTTCTATATCTACACCGATAGCCTTGAGATTATCAATTTCTTTCTGAACGATTTCCTTAGGAAGTCTGAACTGTGGAATACCGTAGCTAAGAACACCACCTGCTACATGGAGTGCTTCATAAACAGTAACCTTATATCCAAGCTTTGCAAGGTCACCTGCAGCTGTAAGTCCACTTGGGCCTGCACCAATGATAGCAACCTTATGGCCGTTCTGCTCTGGAACCTTTGGAGTAGCAGTAGCGTGTTCACGATGATAGTCAGCAACAAATCTTTCAAGACGGCCGATACCAACACTCTCACCCTTGATGCCTCTTACGCACTTACCTTCGCACTGGTTCTCCTGTGGGCAAACACGACCACAAACAGCTGGCAATGCACTTGAAGCGGAAAGAATCTCAAAAGCACCCTCCATATCTTCATTAGCAACTCTCTCAATAAATGCAGGAATATCAATAGCAACAGGGCAAGCACTTCTGCAAGGCTTCTTAGGGCAATTAAGACAACGCTTTGCCTCTTCTACTGCCATTTCATATGTATAGCCGAGAGCAACCTCTTCAAAGTTATTTCTTCTTACTTCTGGGTCCTGAACAGGCATAGGACATTTGTTAGGACTCATATTTCTCTTGACTGCCATATTATTTGACCTCCTTTTTGAATAAGTTGCATGAAGCCTCACGCTGGTGTGCCTCGAACTCTTTATACATCGTGCCACGCTTCATAGCCTCATCAAAGTCTACAAGATGACCGTCAAAGTCCGGACCATCAACACAAGCAAACTTTGTTTCTCCACCAACAGTTAAACGGCAGCCACCACACATACCTGTTCCATCAACCATAATTGGGTTCATACTTACAACTGTTTTTATATCATATTTCTTAGTAAGCTGGCAAACGAATTTCATCATTATTAATGGACCAATAGCGATAACCTCATCATACTGGTTACCCTCTTTGATAAGCTCCTCAAGAGCGTTTGTTACAAGTCCCTTTGTGCCATAGCTTCCGTCATCTGTCATCATGCAAAGCTTATCGCTATTTTGCTTGAATTCGTCCTCAAGAATAACAAGGTCTTTATTACGGAAACCTACTATGCTGTGAACCTCACAGCCAAGATGATGAAGCTTCTTAGCAATAGGAAAAGCAATCGCACAGCCTACACCACCGCCTACAACAGCAACCTTTTTAAGTCCATCAGTATGGCTTGGTATTCCGAGAGGGCCTACGAAATCGTGGATATAATCTCCAGCCTCAAGAGTATCAAGCTCCATAGTAGACGCACCAACAATCTGATAAATAATTGTAATAGTGCCTGCTTCTCTATCATAATCAGCAATAGTAAGAGGAACACGCTCGCTGTCTTCCTTTGTACGGAAGATGATAAACTGACCAGGTTCAGCCTTTTTTGCGATAAGCGGAGCAGAAACGACCATTTTTGCAACAGTCGGATTTAAGTGCTGCTTTTCGACTATTTTAAACATTTTATTTCATCCTTTCAAATAATTAAAGTAACTTTTATATTATACAACAAAATAATCTGCTTGTCAAAAGAATGTTGAGAACCTATAATAAGTCACCGCATAGCAATGCGTACAAGGCGAAAATACCCTGTACGCATATAAAAATAAAATTTTCAGCTTAATATAGATTATTAGAAATCTATATCCTTATCATAATATACTGCAACAAGGAGCTTTTCCATTTCTTCCTGTGTAGGAATTCTTGGGTTAGAACCTGTGCAAGCATCTGCGATAGCATTTTTTGCTGTTTCTGGAAGCTTATCCATAAATTCTTTTTCATCAATAATGCTTTCATCAGCCTTAACACCACCAGGACCATAATTCTTGATAGCCTGTGGAATATTAAGCTGGTCATTCATTGAACGAAGTTCTGCGATAAGTGCATCGACAAGTTCTTCTGTTGTTTCACCCTTGAGGTCGATAAATCTTGCGATTTCTGCATAACGTTCAGCAGCTTCTTCATTCTTTGAGTTATATTTAATAACCTTAGGAAGATACATAGCGTTTGCACAACCATGAATGATATGACCACCTGAGAAAGCTGCACCTGTCTTATGAGCCATAGAGTGAACTATACCGAGAAGTGCATTAGAGAAAGCCATACCTGCAAGACATTGTGCGTTGTGCATAGTATCTCTTGCTATCATATCGCCATCATAAGACTTTTTGAGGTTATTATGAATAAGCTTAATTGCATGAAGTGCAAGAGGGTCTGTATAATCGCAATGCAAGGTTGAAACATAAGCCTCGATTGCGTGTGTCATAGCATCCATACCTGTATGAGCTGTAAGCTTCTGAGGCATTGTTTCTGCAAGTGCAGGGTCAACAATCGCAACATCAGGCGTGATATTGAAATCAGCAAGCGGATACTTAATACCATTTTCATAGTCTGTAATAACGCTAAAAGCAGTAACCTCTGTTGCTGTGCCTGAAGTAGATGGAATAGCACAGAATTTAGCCTTTGTACGAAGTGTTGGGAAACTAAATGGTGTAATCAAATCCTCAAAGCTTGTGTCTGGATATTCATAAAATACCCACATAG
>ULND01027084.1_pt1 | contig 11720 bp, 7 predicted proteins | sample 1951821 | NCBI WGS metagenome assembly ULND01 (sample SAMEA4835567, study PRJEB28245) | human gut metagenome | biome: gut microbiome; material: fecal sample | place: Denmark | collected 2008 | reverse complement strand
GTTTTCCGATGCGGCTCGGCGCCGATCCTGAAATCACCCTTTTTACGTTGAAAAAATGAAAGTGATCGTTTCCACCGCCGTTTCTGCGGACGGATATCTGGACGACCGTTCGCCCGACCGCCTGATCCTCTCCACGCCCGAAGACTGGGCCGAAGTGCATCGCCTCCGGGCCGCTTGCGACGCTATTCTGGTCGGGGCCGAAACCATCCGGCGGGACAATCCCTCGCTGCTGGTCGGCGACGAAGTTCTTCATCGGGAACGAATCGACCGGGGGCTTCCGTCCAACCCGGTCAAGGTAACGCTGACCGCTTCGTGCCGGCTCTCGCCGGAGGCCAATTTCTTCACCCGGGGAGATCAGGAAAAGATCGTCTTCACCACCTGCCCCGATCCCGGTCCCCTGGGGCAGGTGGCGACGGTGCTTCCCGCCGCAGAGATCACGGCTGCTCTGATCGTTACCGAACTCGAAAAACGGGGACTTCGCTCCCTGCTGGTCGAAGGAGGAGCTGCGACGCTCCGGATGTTCTTCGCCGAAAATCTGGTCGATACCTTCCGGCTGGCTGTCAATCCGGCCGTAAAAGTGGGGGATCCCCGGGCACCCCGTTTGGAGATCGGTTCCAATTATCTGCAAACGTCGCATTCGACCGAATCGTTGGGAGGAATGCGGGTCACGACCTATGCGATCAAACCCGACCGGACCGCCGAAGACCGCCGCTACCTGCAAATGGCGATCGACGAAAGCCGCAAATGCACCCCATCGACCTCTTCCTATTGTGTAGGTGCAGTGATTTTAACGACTGACCGAAAGATATTTACGGGTTATACTCACGAAACCTCCCCGACCCACCATGCCGAACAGGAAGCGATTCTGAAAGCGCTTGCAGCGGGTGTCGAACTGCGGGGTGCGACCATCTATTCTTCGATGGAACCGTGCTCCGAACGAAAAAGTGAACCGGAAAGTTGTTCGGAATTGATAATTCGGCACGAATTTCGCCGGGTAGTTTTTGCTCTATATGAGCCGGACTGTTTCGTTTGTTGCCAGGGCGCCCTGAACCTCCGTCGCCACAGGATCGAAGTCAGCGTCGATGACACGCTGTCCGATCAGGTCCGAACGATAAACGCACATATCGGCCATCGATAGGCTTGGCTATTTTTTGTTCTGTTTTACGCCGAATATTGGCCTAAATAGCCACAACAAATTATACGTACGAATATTCGCACTATCTTCGCATAAAAATTTAGAAGACCATTTTATGAACCGTATAATCGTTTCATTTTTCGCTCTGTTAGCTGCCGCACCTCTGGCGGCTCAGGAGCAAACACCCCGGGTACTTTCCCTGGATGAAGCCCTGGAGATCACCCTCTCCGGAAGTCCGGTCATCGAAGCCTCGCGTTACGAAGAAAAAGCCGCCCAGCAGGAACGGCGGGCAGCGATCGGCTTGCGTATGCCGCAAATCAGCGTAGGCGGAACCTACACCTATTTGGGCAAGGACATCGGATTCGACTTCAACGATTTGAAAGGGCCTGTCGGAAACATCACCCACGACATTCTCGGCAGCGGGCTGATCCCGACCGAATTGATCCCCCAGATTCAGCAACTTCTCACCCCGGTCATGGGAGCGGATTGGTTCCTGACATTGCAGGACCGCAGTCTCGGATTCGTCGGAGGGCAGGTAACCCTGCCGATCTATATGGGCGGCAAGATCAACACGGCCAACCGTGCCGCGAAAATCAACGAAAAGACTGCAGTCGAGCAGGGAAACCAAAACCGCAACGCGCTGGTTTCGGAGCTCGTGGAGCGATACTACGGTCTGGCGCTGGCCCGACAGGTCGTCGAAGTACGCCAGCAGGTAGTGGATGGAGTAGGCCAACATCTGAAGGATGCGATCGCCCTCGAACAGAACGGTATGATCCCCCACAGCGAACGTCTTTACGTCGAATTCAAGATGGCCGAGGCGGAGCGGGAGCTTCAAAACGCCCGGTTGCAGGTCGAAACCATCGCCAGTGCACTGAATAATACGCTCGGACAGCAGGCAGAGGTTCTGCCCGTAACGACGATGTTCGTACTCGGCAACCTGGAAGACGTAGCCTATTACAAAGACCTGGCGGCCAAGTTCAATCCGCTGCTCAGCCAGGTAGCCCTCAAGCGCCAGTTGGCCAAGGAAGGAGTTCGGTTGCAACGTGCCAATTTCCTGCCGCAGGTCGCGGCGATGGGCGGAGCCTCGTTCTACAACTACCAGGTAACTAAAATAATGCCCCGCTGGGCAGTAGGTGTCGGCGTTAATCTCAAGATTTTCGACGGCCTGAACCGCGAATACAAATATTCGGCGGCAAAACAGACGGTCAAGCAAGTGGAAGTGCTGGAAATGAAAGCCGGCAAGGACATTGCAGTACTGATCGAAAAACTCTACAACCAAATGAACAACTATGCCAACCAGATGAAGTCGATCGACGCTTCGCTCGCATTTGCGGAGGAGTATCTCAAAGCCAAGAATGCGGCATTCCTGGAAGGTATGAGTTCCTCCTCCGACCTGGTGGATGCCGAACTGAATCTCGCCAAGGTGCGCACCGAGCGTATGCAGACCGCCTACAATTACGATGTCGCACTGGCCAAGTTGCTCGAAGCCGCCGGCATCAGCGATGAGTTCATCAGCTACCTGCACCGTACCGACGCCCGTCCCATTCATTTCGACAAAGAGTAAATATAGATAATCTCATGAAAAAAAGTACCATTGTCACGATCATTCTGATTGCCGCCGCTGTCGTGCTGGGCGTCATCTTCATCAGTTGGTATTTACGCAAGGCCACGCCCCTGTACATCCAGGGAACGGTGGAATGTACTACATACAAAGCTTCGTCGAAAGTTCCCGGCCGTATCGAGGAGATGAAAGTAGAGGAGGGACAGCACGTCACCAAGGGCGAACTGCTCTACACGCTCTCGACCCCCGAACTGAATGCCAAGTTGCAACAGGCCGAAGCCGTGAAGAGCGCCGCATCGGCCATGGACCAGAAAGCCCTCACCGGTGCCCGTATCCAACAGAAGGAAGCCGCACTGAATCTCTGGGAAAAAGCCCAGGCAGGACTGTTGTTGGCCCAGAAAACCTTCGACCGCGTGAACAACCTCTATGAACAAGGCGTCGTTCCGGCCCAGAAGCTGGATGAAGCCCGCGCCAACCTGCAGGCGACCGAGCGTGCGGCCAAAGCGCAATGCGAACTGGTATTCGACGGAGCCAGCAAGGAGGAGAAAGAGGCGGCAGCCGCCCAGGTACGGCAGGCCGAAGGCGCCGTTTCGGAAGTGGAGTCCTATCTTTCGGATGCCTTGGTTTACGCCCCTGTAACGGGCGAGGTTTCGACGATCATCGCCGAAGCCGGCGAACTGGTCGGAACGGGTTATCCCGTAGTGGCGATTCTCGATATGAGCGACGTATGGGTGACCTTCAACATCAAGGAGGATCTGATGCCCGACATCCATATCGGAACCCGTATGACAGGCTATATCCCGGCCTTGGACCGCAGCGTGGAGTTCGAGGTGACCTATATCGCTGTGCAGGCCGATTTCGCCACCTGGTCCGCAACACGCACGCAGGGCGGCTTCGACATCCGCACCTTTGCCGTCAAAGCCAAACCCACGCAAGACGTGGAATACATCCGGCCGGGTATGAGCGTACTGGTGAACTGGAAAGACATCGCCAAATAATTCAGAAAGGGTAGCGTATGCCGGGCTTTTTCAGCAATACGCTCGCCGTCCTGCGGCGAGAGATCTACCGGGTCGCACGTCAGCCGATGTATTGGCTGCTGACGGTGATTCTGCCGATCGTCGCGTTCGCATTCTTCGCGGTGTTGTTATACAAGGGAGTGGCACGCGACATTCCGATCGCCGTCGTGGACCAGGACAACAGCACCCTCTCCCGCAAAGTGACGCAGATGATCGACGCGACGCCTACGGCTTGGGTCGCTTACGGCGTACAGGGAATGGAAGAGGCCGAACGACTGATGCTTCAGGGCAAGGTCATGGGAATCGTTCTGATTCCCGATTTCTTCGAAAAGAACATTCTCAACAACAGCCAGACCCATCTGGAAAGCTACCTGACCGGCACGAACATTACGGTAAACGGTCTGCTGGCGAAGGATTTGCAAACGACTGTCACCACTTTTACCGCCGGTATCCAGCTGCAACTGCTGATGAAACAAGGGCTGACCGAAAAACAGGCTATGGCGCAACTGATGCCCGTACGGTTCGACAAACATGTGCTATTCAACCCGCATATCAACTACGGCTATTACCTTTCGCCGAGTTTTATGCCGATGATGCTTCTGATCTTCACGATCATGGCGACGATTTTCGTCATCGGAACCGAACTCAAGAACGGCACGGCCAGGGAGTGGTACGACACGGCCGGAGGCTCGGTCTTCGCGGCCTACGCGGGCAAAATCCTGCCGATTACGGTCATTATGTTCCTGATGTCGGAATTGATGCTCCTGGTCATCTTCAAGGTGGTCGGCGTACCGCTGAACGGCAGCCTGACGGTCATCACCATCAGCAATCTGCTCTTCATCCTGAGTTACCAGTCCCTCGGTGCGATGATCGTCACCGTGTTGAGCAATTTGCGCCTGTCGCTTTCGATCGGCGGCGGTTACTCGGTACTGGCCTTCACGTTTTCGGGCCTTACGTTCCCGATTATGGCTATGAGCAAACCCATGCAATGGTTCTGCTGCATCTTTCCGTTCACATTCTACACCGACATCATGGTCGATCAGGCCCTGCGCGGTGCTCCGGCGATATACTCGTTGCCCGACATGGGCATCATCGCCCTGTTCATCATTCTTCCGCTGCTGTGTCTGCCGCGCCTGCGCACCATCTGCACGAATAAAAAATACTGGGGGAGATTATAGCGATGAGTCGATTTACCAAACAGATAACCTCTTACTGGCAGCAGTTCCGCACCGTCGTCCGCAACGAATACGGCTCGATCTTCACGGATGCCGGCGTGATTCTCGTGCTGGTGCTCGCCCTGCTGATCTATTCCACGCTCTATTCGCTGGCTTACGGGACGCAGGTACTTCGTAACGTGCCGATCGGAGTAATCGACATGAGCAACACTTCGACCAGCCGTCAGTTGATCAATACCTTCAATGCCGGACCGAACGTCTATGTGGCCTACGAACCCGGCGACATGGACGAGGCCAAACACCTTTTCTACGACCGGGAGATATACGGCGTGGTTTACATCCCCTCCGATTACGAGGAAAAACTGCTCGGCGGACAGCAGGCGGTCGTTTCGCTCTATGTCGATGCCAGCTATTTTCTGATGTACCGCCAGGCGTTCCAGGAGCTCGTGTCGGGCATCGGCACCACAGGAGCTATGGTGGAATTCCAGCGGTTGATCGCAAAAGGAGCCAACATCCCGCAGGCTACGGCCACGACGCAACCCGTGATTTACCAAAGCCACAATTTGTTCAATCCCTATCTGGGATACGGATCGTTCGTGATGCCGGCTATCATCATGGTCATCATCCAACAGACGATGCTGATCGGTATCGGTATGATCGGAGGCACCTGGAGCGAATTCGGACTTTACAAGAAACTCATTCCTCCGGGACGCCGGAGAATGTCCACGCTGCCCGTCGTGGCAGGCAAAGCGTTCGTTTATGCGTCGATCTACGCCGTCACCCTGTTTTATATTTTGGGACTGCACTACAAATTGTTTCATTTCCCGACCAACGGTCACACGGCGGACATCATCGCCTTTCTCATCCCGTATCTGCTGTCCTGTATTTTCCTGGGCATCGCCGTCTCGACGCTGTTCCAGCGACGCGAACAGTCGATCATGCTGTTACTCTGGTGTTCGATCCCGGCTCTGATGCTCAGCGGAGCTTCCGTACCCCGCGAAGCGATGCCCGAATGGCTCTACCGGTTCGGCCAGATTCTGCCGAGCAGCAGCGGGGTAGAAGGGTTCATCCGGCTCCAAAGTATGGGGGCTTCGTTCAGCGACGTGCTGCACGAGGTACGTATCCTGTGGATTCTCACGATAGTTTACGGCGGATTCGCCGCTGTCGGCATACACCTCCGCCTCAAGCAGGCCGCAGGTAAATAGCCCGATTAAAATATGATTTTCTTTCCAAACATCGAATCAGGCTATGAAACGGCTTGTTTTTACTCTTTTTACCGTATTTGCGGCAACAGCGCTTTGCAGCGCTCAAAATCCGAATGAAACGCGCGTTGTCAAAGACGCTGCCGGACGCGTGAAGTACACCGTCCACAAAACAGGGAATCGGGAAATAATCAAGGATTCGAAGGGAAGGATCACAGGCACGACACGCGAAACAAAGGAACGCAAATATTATTACAATTCAAACGGCTCGTCGGCAGGTACAGAAACAAAATGGGAACCGGCAAGCAGACAGCGGAAAAGTCATCATACGGCAAGTCCTGAATCGAATGACCGGAAGTAATTGGATCCGGGAGTGCCATTTCCATCCCGAAAGGTTGTAGCGACTCGGGCAGGCATATTCCGCAACGTTATGGGCCTGATCGCAAAGGTGCTGAAACAAAAAGAGAGGGGTCGATACCCCTCTTTTTTATGTTTCAATAATCATATCGTATATTCCTCGACCAAACCGGGGCGCATATCGCTTTACCGGTGCGGCGGACGGAACCCGCCTCCGGGAGCGGTGCTGCGTCCCATACCGACGGCTCCCGACGGGCGGTCCGAAACGCCTTGATAATCCTTGATGTTCTTCGAACCCTTCTTGCCGAAGAACCGCAGGTTATAGACGAACTGCACACAGTAATAACGTCCCACTACGCTGTTCCAAGAATTTTGTGTCCAACCCGAACCGGTCGTGCGCACGAACGCTTTATTCTGATTGAAAATGTCGTTTACGCCGATGTTGATTTCCCCCAGCTGGTTGCGAAAGACCTTCTTGCCCACGAACAGGTTGCAGAGCAGATAGCTGTCGTCGTAATCGTTCGTGAAACCCAGATACTGGATATAAGAAGCGCTGCCCGAGAGGGAGAATCCCCGGCCGAAGATGAACTTGAACGACGCCGCAGCCTGATGGTTGAAATAACGGTTCTTTCCTCCGGTAGCGGCGAGGGAATTGACGGCTTCGTTGTACGTGCCGTCCCACGAAAGGGTGAAGTCCACATTCTCGGAGATGTTGCTGCCCAACACTACGCCCGCTTCATAACCGAGGTTGCCCGTATTGTTCCGCTCGCCGTCCACAAGGCTCGGAATACGCGAATAGCTTACGCCGCCCCGCAGATTCAGGTTACTCTTGATGAAATTCACCGGAAACCCGTAACTTGCCCGCGCCCGCACATCCCAGTAGCCGTCCATATTCGTCCATTCGGTGAACTGCAACGGACGGTAAACCGTATTGTCGATCTCCAAAGTAGGACGGTAGCGGGTGCTGGTCGTAATATAGTCCTGGGTCGTTTCGGCCCGGAACATCAGCATAAAAGTACGACCCTTCTCCGCATTGGAATTGACGTAGTGCATACTCAAATTATGGCTGTACGAAGGCCGTAAGTCGGGATTACCCCGCGTGATGTATTGCGCATCCGATACGTCATAGACATTTTGCAACTGGGTAACCTCCGGGTTGTCCGTATAGGAGCGCAGGAACATTCGCAGCGTATTCTCCCGGTTCAGGTTGAACTGTCCCACCATAAAATAGGTCACATTGTTGTAGGCGTGCTTGATCTCTTCGGAGCCGGTACGGATCACCTCACCCGAAAGGCTCGAACGCTGATAATAGACGTTCGCAGCGAAAGTATTGCGGTCCTTGGAGTAGTTGAAGCCGGGGCCGAGAGAGTGCACCGTATAGCTGCTCTTGTAAGCGTTCGACAGCAAGGGATCGGGAAGCAATCCCGTAATATCGTAATCCTCGCCGGTCCGGTAGGTTTTCTTGTCGCTCTGCTGGTAATTGTACGACGTCCGATACCCGAGGCTCACCTGCGAATATTTGGATACGGGCTCCGTATAGGTCAGGCGGCCGTTCAGCCGATAACGGTACGAAGGATTCATCATGCGCTGGTAAATCAGCTTTTTCAGATCGTTCTCGTCCGGATCGGGATCGAGGTCGGGGTAATCCTCGTAAATACCGAAATCGTTGGTATGGGAGTTTTGCTTATTCTGGGAGTCGAAATAGTTGAAAAAGCCGTCCACCGTAAGCGTACGTCCCGGCTTACCCAACCGCACGCGGTAAATGGCCGAAGTATTGACGCTGTAACCGTTTCGGAAGGCATCCTCGAAATTGTCGATGACGCTGTAACCGCTTTCGCCGAACTGTCGCCCGTAAGTCGTACTGAACGGATCGTTCGACTGGAAACTCAAGCCCGGGCGGATCATCAGCGACTGGTTGTCCGCGATTTTCCATTCGATGCGGGCATTCAGGCGGTTGTTGAAATTCTGTATCCGGGAATAACCGTCGGTGAAAAGCGTATCGATCGGTGCCGGCTCCTCGTACCAACGCTCGGTACGCGCCCGATTGACCGTACGGGTTCCGTTGAAGAAGTAGCTGCCCTGGAAAGTCACCTGATCCCGACTGCCCCAGGTATCCGAATAATTGACACCCACTGCATTTACCGAAGCCACGCCGTCCTGGTGACGAACCATATATTGTCCCACGCCACGGCCGAAGCGACCGCCGCCATGTCCTCCGCCGGAATTGCCCGTAACACCCAGAATATCCTCGAACGAAAAGTTCTGCTGATTGACGTTGTTAAAAAGACCGATCAGCGACAGACGGCTGGAGCCGCTGAAAAAATTGACGTTGCCGCCGACCATATACTTGTTTTTGGCTTCGGTTTCCGTGTCGGCGTCGTAACCGTAACCGGCATATGCCTTACCGAATATGCCCTGACGCATATTTTCGCGTGTGACGATGTTGATCGCCTTATAGCTTTCGCCGTCGTCCATACCCGAAAACTCGGCCTGGTCGCTCAGCTTGTTGTAAACCTCGATCCGTTCGACCGCTTCGGCCGGCAGGGACTTGATCGCCGATGTCACGTCCTCGCCGAAAAACTCCTTGCCATCGACGAATACTTTCTGGATCGTTTCGCCCTGCGCCTCGACAGCGCCGTTATTGACCGTAATGCCGGGCATCTTCTTCAACAGCCCCTCGACGTCGGCATCGGCAGTCACCTTGAACGCATTGGCATTATAGCTTACCGTATCGCCCTTTTGAGAAGTGCGGAGTGCCTGCACCTCCTTCACTACGGTCTCGATGGCGATGGCCGCCTCCCGCAGTGCGATCTTTCCCAGGTTTTCGGACGGCTGCGTCACCCGAAACTCCTTTTCGGCCTTTTCATATCCCATGAAAGTCACGGCCAGGGTATATGAACCATAAGCGAGGCCGCGCACTTGCAATGCGCCTTTGTAACCCGATGTATAATATTTCTTCTGATCGGGGTGGGCTTTGGGTACGATTTCTATCACGGCACCCGGTACCTCTTCTCCCGTTTCGGCATCTACCACGGTGAGCGTAATCACACCGCTCTGGGCCTGCGCCCGAGCCAAACCTATCGTACACAAAAATACAAGTAAACAAATTGCTCTAATCATCTCCCATCATTGTCGTCACACGGCAAATATACGATAAAAATCGACTTTTTTCACTGTCCGGAACATGAAAAAAGGATGAAACAGGTCGGCCTGTTTCATCCCTATAAACGGAAATATCGGCGAATTATTTCGACTTTCTGCCTACTTTTTATCCACACACGGAGCACCGTTACAGGGTCTGCGGTGATGTCCGGGATTCGCATCGCCTTTTCGACATGCCGGTCCGGCGCAATCGACCTTTCGGGCGGGACACTCTCGGCATTCGATCCATTGGGCATACTGTTCGGGCGTCAGAACCGCCTTCATCCGGCCGGCCATCTGTTCACGCTGCTGTGCCATCGCTTCACGCGATTTTTCAGCCATCTCCCGGCGTTCGGCCCGGTGCTCCCTCATGGCTTGAGCCTGTTCCAGGCAAATAGGGTAAACCTGTTTTACCTGTTCGTCAGAGAGCGACAGGTTTTCTTTCATCCGGTCGGTCATCTTTTTCGCAACCTGCTCCGTAGTAAGTTCTTTGTGTTCGGCACGACGATTATGGTGTCCCTTCTGGGCCCATACCGTACCCGTTGCCAGCACCAGCGCTGCCAGTACGACGATCAAGAATTTCGCTTTCATATCAACTACCATTTTAATTGTTACCGGTCTTTATAACCGAATGTACTCTTGCAAACCAAGCGCCAATCTCTTCCGACAAATGGAAAAAACGACTTATTCCTCCTTAAACCACGAAGCATACAGTTGGTAATCACGGGCTGTACGCAGTACGATCTCGTCCCGTTGTTCCGGGGTTATCTCCTTGACTTTTTTGGCCGGAATACCCGCATAGACCGAATTGGGTTCGAGCTTGCTGCCTGAAAGCACCAGTGCGTTGGCCGCTACGATGCACCCGGACGCTACTACGGCATTGTCCAACACCGTGGCGCCCATACCGATCAGGCAGTTGTCTTCGATGATCGCGCCGTGAATTACGGCGTTATGTCCCACCGACACGTCGTTGCCGATATGGGTCTGCGACGGGTGCTTCGAGCCGTCGAACAGGGTGTGGATCACCACGCCGTCCTGGATGTTCGTCCGATCGCCGATGGTGATCGTGTTCACATCGCCGCGTAACACGGCGTTGTACCAGATCGAACAGTCGCGGCCCACCGTCACGTCGCCGACAAGCACGGCGGTTTCCGCCAAAAACGTATTTTCACCCACCTGCGGGGTATGTCCCCGTATCTCTCTGATATATGCCATAATTCGATATGTATTAGTTGGTTCTTACTCTTTTTCAGCCGCCGCATGCTTGGCTTGCTGCCACAACTCTTCCATCCGGTCGAGCGACAGCTCGTGCAGGGTATGCCCCTCGGACGAAGCACACTCTTCCATATAATTAAACCGATTCATGAACTTTTTATTGCTTCGCTCAAGTGCAGATTCGGGGTCGATCCCGTACAGGCGGCAAGCATTCACCAGGGCGAACAGCAGGTCGCCGAACTCCTCCTCCATCGCCGTACGGTCGCCGGATGTCATTTCGGCTTCGACCTCGGCGGTTTCCTCCTTCACCTTGGCCCAAACATCCTCTTTTTTCTCCCAGTCGAACCCCGTCGCCGCCGCTTTCTCACCGATGCGGTAGGCCTTCACCAATGCAGGCAGGCTCACGGGAACACCTCCCAACGTACCGCTCCGACGGTTTTTCTTACGCAATTTCAATGCCTCCCAGTTGGCTTTGACCTCTTCCGGAGTATCGGCATGCACCTCCCCGTAAATGTGAGGATGGCGATAGACCAGCTTGTCGCACAAAGCGTTCACCACATCGGCATAATCGAACGCCCCGGCCTCCTCGCCCAGCTTGGCATAGAAAACCACGTGCAACAGCAAGTCGCCGGCCTCTTCCTTGATACCGTCGAGATCCTTGTTCAGGATGGCGTCGGCCAATTCGTACGTCTCCTCGATCGTGTTGTTTCGGAGTGTTTCGAAGGTCTGTTTGCGATCCCAGGGACACTGTTCGCGCAGCGTATCCATAATTTCCAACAGGCGGGCCGTCGCCTTCAGTTTGTCTTGTTTCATCGTATTGTTTCTGTATTTTGACCGATAACGAAGCGAATATTCGCAATCCAAGCGAACACCTTTTTTCCATATTCTTATGGTTTTTGCAAGTTTTTTAAGAGTAAA
>ULND01045448.1_pt1 | contig 11845 bp, 6 predicted proteins | sample 1951821 | NCBI WGS metagenome assembly ULND01 (sample SAMEA4835567, study PRJEB28245) | human gut metagenome | biome: gut microbiome; material: fecal sample | place: Denmark | collected 2008 | reverse complement strand
CATCTCCCACAACGGTTCTGGGATTTATTAGAAAGAATCCCATAACACATTATTTATCAAAATATTATATTGTTAATTATTTGTTTCTAAAAGATTAGTTTTAACGCTCTGTTAAAACTAATCTTTTAGAAACAGATCACTTGTTCTTTGTTGATAAAGAACAAGTGATTTGCAAAAAAGACGTTCAACCTAAAACTTTCAAATTAACAATGTTAATTAGATTTCTACTTCCCCGAGCGCTTCCTTAGCAAGAAAAAACAAATTAAAAGAAATAAACCATCCGAATATTTTGCTTATTCAAAATAAAATTCTACTTTTGCATCCGCAATTCGGGGTGTAGCTCAGCCCGGTTAGAGTACGCGTCTGGGGGGCGTGTGGTCGCTGGTTCGAATCCAGTCACCCCGACTAACCACAAAGCATTGATAATTGTAAGATTATCGATGCTTTTTTCTTTTAGAATACTTCAGAACTATCATACGGTGCAGACGTAGGTGCTCCCCCAAACAGGATATTTAACCGGGATTTATGTTTTATCAAACAGTACCGGATATCGGATATTAAAAGAAATGTTGAATATTCAATGCAGTTGCACGGATTCTTTCCGTTTGTTGCTCAGTATCTCAAGTTTTTTTCTATCTTTGCGTCAAATAAAGCAGCGCCCTGAAAATCAATGAAATATTTCTATTATGAATAATGCTGCACATAAAAAAGACAACACAAAGAACATCTTATTAATAAAAAACTCAAACAGAAAATGAAACGCATTGTTTTTTTAGATTATGTACGCGTATTTGCGTGCTTTCTCGTTATGATTGTACACTCCAGTGAAAACTTTTACGGTGCCGCCGGATCCACGGACATGGCCGGACCGCAATCTTATTTAGCCAGTGAAGCAGACCGCTTATGGGTAGCTGTATACGATGGCTTTTCACGCATGGCAGTACCATTATTCATGATTGTCTCCGCCTTTCTCCTTGCTCCGATGAAAGAAGAACAAACTACATGGCAATTTTATCGCCAGCGATTCCTTCGTATCATACCACCATTTTTCATATTCATGATACTATACAGCACCTTACCAATGTTGTGGGGACAGATAAACGGAGAGACATCATTAACGGATCTATCACGAATTTTCTTGAACTTCCCGACACTTGCAGGACATCTGTGGTTTATGTATCCTCTAATCAGTCTTTATCTATTCATACCTATAATATCTCCATGGCTGAGAAAAGCTTCGGCAAAAGAAGAACGCTTCTTCATAGGGTTGTTTCTGTTATCAACATGTATCCCATATCTCAACCGTTGGTGTGGTGAAGTATGGGGACAATGTTTCTGGAACGAATATCACATGCTATGGTACTTCTCAGGCTATCTGGGTTACCTCGTGCTGGCACATTATATACATACTCACCTTACGTGGAGTCGTTCAAAACGTTTCATCATAGGAACCATTTTAATGGTTATCGGAGCCGTATTAACCATCTATTCATTCTATAGCCAGGCTATACCCGGTGAGACTCTTTCCACTCCGGTAATAGAAATAGGATGGGCCTTCTGTACAATCAACTGTGTACTGCTCACAGCGGGTACATTCCTCATGTTTACGTGTATCAATAGCTCAAAAGCTCCACGAATCATAACAGAAATGTCAAAGCTCAGCTACGGTATGTATCTAATGCATATCTTCTGGCTAGGATTATGGGCAACAGTATTTAAGTATACCCTGGCACTGCCTACTGTTGCCGCTATACCATGCATTGCAGTCAGTACATTTATCTGTTGCTTCATAACTTCAAAACTCATTTCATTCATACCGGGCAGCAAATGGATCATAGGATGAACATTTGAGTATGGCTACTTCCATAAAATCGGATACGCCCCATATGTAATAGTCCCATGTAGACGATTTATATTCAGACATGTACAAATCTGAACCTGACAGAATTCTCTTTAAATAGATAAATAGCAATTGAGCCCCTGATCGGAATATACCGGCCAGGGGCTCAACTTTAAATATAAAAGAAAGGAGAGCTAAGCACACAGCTTAACTCCCTCTATCTTATTGAGTTACTTTCTTATTTCTTATAAACCTTCAGATTTGTAATCTTACTATCAAACTTTCCGGCTTTCTCTAGCGGGAAGACTAAAGTGCGAACATAATTCATAGAATCTTTCCCGGCATTATAGTAAAGTTTTTGAGTATTCATTTCCTCTACTACCTGTCCATTGATAAGTAGACGGGTCGACTTATTGTCACCACTGATACCGATGGTTGCTTTCTCACCTTTGTGGATACGGTGACTAAATGTATTCAAATAACCGTCACGGGCAAAACCCAACATGCCACGGATCGGATCGGAAAGATAAAATACGGCATCCGGCGAACGGAACAGTTCCGTACCCTTTGCTTCATTGGCTCCGTCAATATCAAATGTTACCAGATAATCGTAACCGATTTCACGGTGAGGAGTCTCGCTATTGGGAGCAACGGAAGCCTGTTCATACACCAATCCCGGTGTAGTACCGATACGGCCGAGTTGATTAACACCCGGAGCCTCACTGATGCCATTGCGTTGTTTATCAAAGTCAGCATACGGAACAGATACATCTTTTCCGGTCCACATCTTCACAGCCAAAGTCTGCAAAGCCGGATAAACGCGGTGATGAATATCTTTTGTCGAGATGCCATTGCCTACATGATCGTTCCATACGGCAAACATACCGCCGAGGATAGACGGATCTTTCTCCGGGAAAACAGCCTTTCCAATCTGTACAGGAGTCCAATTTTCGTACAAATACTTCGTGTTCAGATAATCATAATAGTATCCGGCAGCCGGAACAATGTATACCAGCCCGTCAGGAATACTAATCAATTTATAGCCTTGCTCTATCATGTCTTTCGGGTTGGCATAGCCATTGTACCAAGCACTCATGATCACATTCTCCGATTTCACCGGTGTATCACCTTTGGCATGCGTCAGTGCTCCCCATACACAAGCCTGTTTGCCAAAGCTCTCTACATAGCGGATATAATGGTCAGTGAAAGCACGGAATTTCTCTACTACATCTTTTTTCTTATTTGAGTATTCGTCAGTACCGATATGCACTTTCTTTCCACGGAATACAGGTTCGTCCCCTTCCAGATACTCCTTAAAGAGTCCATCCATAAACTTATACGTTTCAGGATTAAACAGATCGAGATGGTCCATGCCGTACTCTTTACTGCCGATCTCCGGTTTATAATGTGTAAAGGCAAGAGTATGCGCCGGAGCATCAATCTCGGGAATGATTTCTACGTAAAGGTTCTCAGCCAACTTTTGTAAATCGATAAATTCACGCTTGGTGTAATAGCCGTCTTCGGCAGCCAAACCCGGATAAGTATCCGACTCCAAACGGAAGGCTGCATAAGTTTTCGACCAATCGTGCCCGAAGAACTGTTTAAAGCCATTATCATTCAAGTGAATCTGCAAAGTATTCATCTTGTAATAAGCCATAATCTTCACATAATCCTGAAGGAAAGAAAGAGGAATAAACTTTCGACCGCAATCTATCATAAAGCCACGCATAGCGTAGTCCGGAAAGTCACGTAAAGTACCTTTCGGGAACTGATGATTTTCGCTCTGTTCCGCAATCTGAAGCAGCGTACGGGTTCCCCAATATACCCCTATGCTTTCGGGAGCAGTCAGCAAGATACGATCGGTAACTTTCACAGTATAGCCTTCTTTGCCCAACTTCTTATCTGCACGAATGGCAAGAATAACATCACCGGCTCCGCCTTTGCCTTGTACTACCTCCGGTTTGTGACCGAACATCGTTTCACAGTCATCGGCCAGCATACGGGCAATGCGCAATAGTTCCGGCTGATTGGCAGGACAGACTATTTTTGTTGTTTCAGTCGGTACAAATGCCCCTTCGGCACCTTTCCACTCTTTCAGTTCGGGAATCACAAAAGGTTTGGGATTAACAACTGCACTAACGCCGGGGCAAACCAGGCATAGTGCCACAAGAATCATAAAGAATCGGTTAACAAATTTCATATCGTGTCGTTATAAAAGGGTTAATTCAACCGGACATCCGATTGTGGTACCAAAAGTAGTGTAAATCTACCGATTCTCCAACATTCTGTCTAAAATAAAAGAATGTTGGCACCCCGACAGACAAAAAGATCTATCTGCCGAAGTGCCAACGTGGGATCATTGTTTCCGCTGAAACGGTGACCTCATCACAAACAAAACAAACATCAAGCTGATGGGAATCATCAACTTGCTACAGAAGTCCTTCTCAGGGAACCTCACGGTCACTCATCCGTAGATTTTAAATATGATTGTCGGATAAATTGGGGATAGTAAACCAGAAAGTCGATCCTTCTCCAACTTCCGATTCCACTCCAATCGTTCCGTGCATACGCTCAATAATAATTTTACAAAGGGACAATCCCAATCCAAGCCCTTGGGTAAAGCTATCAAGTTTCACAAATCGTTCAAATATCACTTCCTTTTTATCGTTAGGAATACCACATCCGGTATCCGTCACATAAAACCTAATTTGACCATTCTCTTTCTCTTGATACCCCCAACGAACGGTCCCCTTTGTTGTAAATTTAATAGCATTATCCAATAAGTGCTCCAATATCTGTATCAGCCTGTCCCGATCTGTATAGATGTGAGCATTCGACTGCTCCCGATCCCAAGCCAAAACCAGGTTGTCCGTTTCTGCTTTGGGAACATACGTCAATTCCATCTCTTTCATCAATGAATCGAGGACTACATCCGAACCGACTATGTCCATAACGCCCGACTCAATATTGGAGAGATCGATAACATCGTTCATCAATCGCAAAAGATGCTCCGTATTACTCTGTATCAATCCGATATACTCCTGCTGCTCTTTTTCGTCATCTATGATAGAGAGCAAAGATGCAAAACCTACAATCGCATTCAACGGTGTACGTATCTCATGGTTCATATTAGCAATCAATGCCGATTTCAACCGATTGGCTTCTTCTGCTTTCTCTTTAGCTGCGGTCAGTTCTTCTTCCATAACCTTTCGCCTGGTAATGGACATCAGCGATCCCTCTACAGTCAACAGTCTGCCATTTTCATCAACTTTCCCGGGAATGGCATGCATTTCCAACCACTCCAATACGAATCCCTCTCTCTTTTTAGCCCAGAAACGAAGTTCGACCACCACTTTCTTCATTTTGCCTTTCAGTATCCCCCGACAAGCTTCAATCACCCGAAGGCGGTCTTCCTTATAGATACCTTGATAAACACGCGCTATAGAAACCGGAAACGAATCATTATGAAAAATCTCCCATCCTGCAGGATCGTCCGACGGACGGGCATCAAACCATACCATATGCTCTGCCAGTTCCCACTTCCATGGAAAAACTTCCGCGACCCCAAGCGTCATTAACAACTTGCGGTTCACTTCATTCAGCATCTGCTGAGTCCGTAACAGTTCGGTTTGTTTTTCTTGTTTCATTTAAGCCACTATTTATCGATGCATACGATATTCTGTAAGCGTCATTCCTGTGTGCTTTCTAAAAAAACGCCCCAGCGACGACTGGTTCGCAAAGTTCGTTTTAATAGATATCTCCTGTATATTCATGGTAGAGTTCTTCAACATGGCTTTGATCTCCAATATGGCATACTCTACAATCCAATCTTTTGCTGTCTTTCCGCTCGCCTCTTTTATCACCATTGACAGATACTTGGAAGTGATGCATAACTTATCGGCATAGAAAGCGACATCCTTGTGTTCCCGGTAATGCTGCATAATTAAACAGAAAAAATCATGCGCCAGCTTACTCTTACCCATATCCGATCCCCCTTTCATCAAATGAGACTTGCTGTAATATTCGTTATAGATATCCAGATAAAAGATTCTCAGTAACAACAACACAGACTCCCTCCTGAAAAAATGGGTAGGGTCTTTTGCCCGCTGTGCGAGTGATCCATAAAAAAGTTTGAACCGCTCAATCTCTTCTCCTGTCAATTCATACCAATAATGGCTTCTCATGTAAACAAAGAAAAGAGGAGAAAAACGACTGAACCCACTCAACGTATCATCAAAAAGTGCACGCGACAGCACAACTATATTACAAAGAAAATCATGACTTAGTTCGGTTATCGAAACCAACTGACCCGGCAGAATAACCGCCAGTTCATTCTTAGCAAGAATATGAATATTATCAAAGATACAGATCTTGGCAGTACCTCTCAAACACAAAATGATCATCCCAACTTCGGTGTAGGACGGAACAGACGTCACACGAATGTGCTTCATGTTCTCACAAACCATAAGTTCATCCCCCAATAAAGTCGTAGTATAACCATCCGTTATCAATTTCTCACTATCCCTGTTTGGCATCAGAATCCTTTCTTTGTTGATACAAAAGTAAAATAACTACATTAACCCCGTAACTACACAAGTCTTTTGGTATCATATTACAGAAATATGGAGCTACTTCTTGACATTTTTTTATAAACAAAATGTCCTTAGGACCTTAAACAACCTATTTTTTAGCTGTTTGTTCGCTTCGTTAATGTATATTGGATTCCGTTCATATCTTTAATATTTTAGGAAGAGGATAGAGGCAAAAAAGAATAGATTTCCTATTTTTGCAACCGAATATAACTATAGAAATAAAGACCATGCGTTATCTACTCTCAGCGCCTTCGCAGATAAAGGCCACTATCCAGCTTCCGGCGTCCAAAAGTATCAGCAATCGTGCCCTTATCATCCATGCTCTGTCAAAAGGAGACGATGTGCTTTCGAACTTGTCCGACTGCGATGATACGCAGGTGATGATAAAAGCTCTGACCGAAGGTAATGAAGTGATTGATATTCTTGCGGCCGGAACGGCCATGCGCTTTCTGACGGCTTATCTGAGCAGTACTCCGGGTATCCATACCATCACCGGAACGGAACGGATGCAGCAACGCCCCATACAGATATTAGCAAACGCCTTGCGCGAACTAGGAGCCCATATAGAATATGTTCGGAATGAGGGTTTTCCCCCCTTACGGATTGAGGGTACAGAGCTCACGGGCAGCGAAATCACCCTAAAGGGCAATGTGAGTTCACAATACATATCAGCCCTGTTGATGATCGGTCCGGTACTGAAAAACGGTTTGCAACTCCGGTTGACCGGAGAAATCGTTTCACGACCTTACATCAACCTGACTTTGCAATTGATGAAAGATTTCGGCGCCTCGGCTTCGTGGACATCCGACCAGAATATCCAGGTTGATCCACAACCTTACCACTGCCTTCCGTTTACCGTCGAAAGCGACTGGAGTGCAGCTTCTTACTGGTATCAGATAGCTGCCCTGTCTCCCCAAGCAGATATAGAACTGACCGGACTGTTCCGCCACAGTTATCAGGGCGACAGCCGCGGAGCAGAAGTATTTGCCCGCCTGGGAGTGGCAACCGAATATACGGAAACAGGTATACGACTGAAGAAGAATGGCACATGTGTCGAACGGCTGGATGAAGATTTTGTTGATATTCCCGACCTGGCACAGACCTTTGTTGTGACTTGTGCACTGCTCAATGTGCCTTTCCGCTTCACCGGGCTGCAAAGCCTCAAAATAAAAGAGACAGACCGGATCGAAGCCCTTAAAACAGAGATGAAAAAGCTCGGGTATATATTGCATGACAAAAACGACAGTATCCTTTCTTGGGACGGTGAACGCGTGGAACAACAGACATGTCCCGTTATCAAGACTTACGAGGATCATCGCATGGCTATGGCTTTTGCTCCGGCAGCAATTCATTATCCGACAATACAAATAGACGAACCTCAAGTAGTCTCCAAATCATACCCCGGATATTGGGACGATTTGCGCAAAGCCGGTTTCGGCATCAAGGTCGGAGAGGAATAAGATAGACAAGACCTTTGCGAGACACACTTCGAAAGATATTGCGCCCTGCTCTCTCAAAGTTCCGACTTTGAGGAGCAGGGCGCAAAACTTCAAACAGATTCAACATCCGGAACAACCATAGGTCTCCTTGTCCGGATAACAATCCTTATCTCAATGGTTCCATTCGGAAAGAATAACTATAAACCGTATCCTTCCGGATTTCATAATGGGGACGCGGTCCCGGTCCGCAACTGGCATTGCCCAATCCACGCTGAATGCAATCTAAATTGAGAACAACCTCCGCACGGCGGATATCAGACAAATCATGTCCATATTTTACCTGCCATAAATCTTTATCTGTATAATGTTGGGCACTGAAATCCAACGTATCCGTTGCGGTGATCCTGAGTCCTTTCCCTTGTCCGTCTGTCAACGCCAGCCAGTGTGTATCTGTGCGTCCGCCCATTGTTTGCGCCCGCGCATAATGCTCGGCCATATCCATAACAGTCGTTTTGTAGCATCCCATGTAGGCTGCGTTCTTCCGGTCACGATAGTTCTCCATCGGACCGCGGCCATACCATTCGACTTGTTCCAGTGAAGGATTGAGGAACATTTGCAAGCCCAGACGAGGTAGATCGAAATTACTTTCTGTCGTAAAGTCGGCTGCCACATCGACCCTGCCGTTACTGTAAACCCGGTATCTGACTGTATACGGTATATTGACTTGCCCAACTTTGATCTCTATCTGAGACTGAACAGACGCCGACTTTCCGTCTTCCGCCAGTTTCCAGTCAAAACCACGCAATGCAACCACAGGCTGAATCCATTCGCGAGGATCATTACTGATGGAACGATACCAGTTCAACGCCGGTCCTTGCTGACCATGTATCATGTTTTGTCCGTCATATCGGAGACCGATCATCATGCCTGTCTTTGAATCAAATGAGATCTCGGTACCCGGAGCACGGAAACGGATGTACTGACGTTCTTCTACCACCTGCAGGGAAGCAGAGAGTTCCGGAACCTCCGTTTTCTGTTTTCTCTCTCTTAGTAAGAACTGCTCCGTTGCCACTACATGTCCGGCTTTAGCCCAGACGCAGTCATGCTTCAACTTCACTTCCAAGTTGATGTGGTAATCGGCATCTTCCGTCAAGTGACGGAGATAAGGGATATGGATCGTACGGTGTTCACCCGGCTTGCCGTCAGGCAGCCCGAACTCCTCTTCCGCAACAGGCACCCCGTCTTTGAGGATGACATAACGCAGGTTGAAATGACGCATATTCAGGAATGAATAATGATTGCGTAACCCCACATTGTTCTCTCCCACTTCTTCAAAAGTCATATATTGGTATACCTTTTTCACTTCCCATAACTTAGGAGTAACTCTACGGTCGGGTGTCACCAGTCCGTTACAACAAAAATCATTGTCGTTGGGACGATCACCGAAGCTGCCCCCGAAATAATAACGGTCCGGCGCTTCTCCGGGTTTATTGATGCCTTGATCCACCCAGTCCCAGATACAACCTCCGATCATGCGTTTAGACTGATTGGCAATATAGTCCCAATATTCTTCCAGGTTACCGACAGCATTTCCCATGGCATGTGCATACTCACATAGAAAGAAAGGTTTATTGCGCGGCTCGTTGTCCTGAGCTATCATACTTTCGATGGATGGATACATCCGTGAGTCCATATCGGCAACATCATTCATTCCTTCATAATGGATGAACCGTGCGTCAATCTCTCTGGCAGCCTGATAAGCGGCCTCGAAATTGGGTCCTCCGCCCGATTCATTCCCCATCGACCAGAAGATTACGGAAGGATGGTTCTTGTCCCGTTCCACCATACGTACCACCCGGTCGACAAAGGCTTCTTTCCAACTTTCCCGCTTGGTCAGCATCATGTTGCCATGACATTCCAGATCCGCTTCGTCCATTACGTAAAGTCCATAGTAGTCAAACAGAGCATACATCTTCGGATCATTCGGATAATGACTGGTACGAATGGTGTTCAGGTTGAAACGCTTAAAGAGAAGAATATCCTCTATCATGCTTTCTACAGGTACCGCTTTACCGAAACGGGGATGAATATCGTGACGATTGGCACCCTTGAACAACACCAATGCATCATTGATATACACTTTATTGTCACGTATTTCAATTTTACGGAAACCATATTGCTGGGTAGTTGCCTCGAGCACCTTGCCGGAAGCATCCAGCAATTCCAGATTCACAGTATACAGATAAGGTGTTTCGGCGCTCCAGAGTTGGGGATCACGAATACTTGCTTTTGCAGGCAGACAGATCTCTTTTCCGGCAGCCAGGTTACCGGCCGCAGTTGTAAACGTACGCAAAGTTCTGCCACCGGCATCCAGCAGAGCTATGCGCACGGAGGCATTCACAGCAGACTTGCCATAGTTCTTCACGTCTGCTTTGACACATAAGTCGGCCTTGTCGAAACGGTCACTGATGACAGAAGTAAGATGCACGTCGCGCAGGCGAAGTTTCGGAGTCGCCACCAGATAGACATCCCGGTGGATACCGCTCAGGCGGAACATATCCTGGTCTTCCAGATAGCTGCCGTCACTCCAGCGATACACTTCGACTGCCAATATGTTTTTACCCGGCTTCACATACTGTGTAATGTTGAACTCGGCATCGTTGTTGGCACCCTGGCTATACCCGACTTTCTTACCATTGATCCACAGATACATAGCGCTGTACACTCCGTCGAAGTGGATAAACACTTCTTTATTCTTCCAGTCGGCCGGCAGAGAGAATTCCCTCCGATAGGAACCTACCGCATTAGGCTCTTTCTCTACCGTATATCCTCTCTGTCCCTGTATAAAGGGCGGATTGTTGCGTATCGGATAGGTGATATTGGTATAGATGGGGGTTCCGTATCCCAGCATCTCCCAATTGGAAGGAACCGGAATCTCTTTCCAGGCAGACACGTCATAACCCGGTTTATAGAAATCCACCGGACGTTCGGAAGGTTGCTTCACCCAATGAAACTTCCAGTCACCATTCAGCAACAGATAACGGGAAGACTGATTGCGTATCCAAGGACGGGTGTACGAAGGATCGCCCTTCATCTCTTCCGTATCGGCAAAGGGGACAAACGTAGAACGCCCCTCTTCTTTGTTAACGGCAAATATCCGTTCATTCTCCCAGTCATTATCACTCCGGGTTTTAAAAGCCTCAGCCACCACTTTCAGATTCGATTTCACGATTTTCCATTGCTGGCTTATTTTCTGCGCATCCGGTTTGAGCTGGTAAACCGGCTCGGCCACAAGACCGGCATCCGGGAAACCCAGGTTATAACCACTCGCTACACTGGTGAACAAATAATTCCCATTGGGTAAAGCCGTGATACGCCATTGCTGATTGGGATTTTCTTTATTGGGGTCCCATTGGATGACCGGACACTCCTTGCTTCCATTGCCGCTATTGTCGATTCCCAGTTCGGTGAGCGGACTGACAATGGAGTAGCAGCCGTCACCGCAAGGTATCAGATTCCAGACCTGCGACTCTTTATGGGGTTCCTTTTTAGAAATAAATATCTTACTACCTAAATCCAGACTCTCCTGATTGTCCAGGACAAGTCCGTTCTGGGTATGGATCTCGTAGCTTTGCTTCGGATCGAACTCCTGGGCACGAACCATTCCTACTGCCGACCACAGAGCAACACTTACCAGAAACAGATGTTTAAAATTTAGCATACTATTGATATTAAGAAAAGGCAGGGAAGAAAACCAAGGGCTGTATCCGCCAACAAAACGTATGTCTGCCTGTGTGATACAGCCCAAACCTATATTCAACCCAACTACCTATTGTTTTTACTGAAATAAAGCCGATTGTTTGTACACTCCGAATGTATGGATAGCAGGACAGGCAAATCCGTCGAGGATACGAAGACGTACCTGTTTGGCTTTTACCGGTGCGAAACGTACGATCCATTTATACCCCACCGTC
>ULND01010060.1_pt1 | contig 11922 bp, 8 predicted proteins | sample 1951821 | NCBI WGS metagenome assembly ULND01 (sample SAMEA4835567, study PRJEB28245) | human gut metagenome | biome: gut microbiome; material: fecal sample | place: Denmark | collected 2008 | reverse complement strand
CGCAGGCGCTCTGTCGGCATCCGCCGATAGCACGGTCAAATTATAGTTTTCCGGGGAAATGCCATGCGGCAGATTCTCCCGCAAAACAAGAATATCCCCTTTTGTATCCGGCGCATAAGACGGTCTGAAAACAATGACCGCGTCAGCGCCGCCCATGCTGAGCACCGCCGTGCTCGTTTTATTCGTTGTTTTATATTTTAATTCTGCGCCGCCGATGTTTATATCCGCGGCAGGCGCGAGGTTATAATTTTCTGTTTTAAGTATTTCATTGAGGTCGGCATCAGTCTCGCCGGCAAGAATATACTCGGGCGAAAAAGTGTCGATAACATCGAGCGCGAGTGAACTTTCGCCCTCAGATACGCGCGGGATAAGAAGAAAATCAAGATTATCCGCGCCGACGCTGTCCATTGCGGACTCTATATTTGAGAGGGCATAGTAGCTGTCCCCTCCGCAGCCGAGCAAGGCGGTTTTGCCGCCGGAGCTGACGACAACAGCCGAGCCGTTGCCGACATCTGCCACGGTTATGACGGTTGCCGCGCGGGAAAGTGCAGAAGATCCGACGCACACGCCCGCAAAGGTGAGCGTGCATATCAAAACTGCTGCGCGGACGGTATTGCGCCCCGAAAATTTATAGATAAGCGCAGCCGCCGCAAGGACGATAAAAATCAAAACAAGCCACAGTGGAAACAGAAATGTCGAGGCGTTCAAAGACGAATGAGGAACCGCCGCGAGAGACTTCGATGAATTGATAAGAAAAGATGCGCACACGCCGGACAGTTCTGCAAGACCGGCCGTTATCACGCGCAAAAATGAAAACTTCGCGGTGAGAGCGGTAAGCCCAGAGAGGATCATACACGCAGATGCGGGAAGATTGGAAACAAGATTCGCCGGGATCGCGATAAGCGACACTTTGCCGAGATCGAGCATCATAACAGGCAGAGTGAACGCACAGGCGAGCACGGTGCTCCTAACGGAACCGAAGATAAACTCGCAGACGCGCCTTGCATATTTATTTCTGACGCGCGCGATATACGGATTCAGAGGGAAAGCGATATTACTGTAGCCTAATATTATTCCGAGAGTTGAGAGGAACGAGAGCCGCAGTCCGAGGCTCATCACGCAATACGGATTGGCAAAGCACAGAATTACAAGCGCGATACCGAGGGAATTGAGTGAATCCGCCTGCCTAGAAAGCAGCGTTCCGAGGAGCATAACGAGCATCATGAAACCCGCACGCATGACGGAATATGTGAAGCCCGAGACCGCCATAAAAACTATAACAAACGCCGCCGAAATAATTGCTCCCGCTCTGCGTCTGAGCCTGAAAACATCGAAAATTTTCAGAATGAACAGACACCAGATTGAGAGGTGCAGACCCGAAACGGCTATCAGATGCGATATTCCCGCGGACGAGAACGAATCCGAAACACTCTTCGTCAGATCTGATTTGTCGCCTATCAGAAGTGCCGTTGCAAGCGCCCCGCGTTCACCGGGGATAAGATGAGAAAGCGTGTTTTTGATATAAGCGCGCATCGCGAGCGGATAATAGCCTATCGGCCTGCGCTCCGGTCGTGATATATTTATATCGCCCTTTGCGTATCCGCCCATAAAGATATTTTCGGACAGATAGTAGTTTCTCGCGTCGCGGGTCTTGCCGATATCGTAGAGCTGCAAATCGCCCTCGACAGTATCATACGGCTTGAAAACAAGGCGCGATTTTGAAGAAAGGCGTATGTTCAGCTTATATTTTTCGCCGTCTATCTCGGAGGTTTTAAGCTCTGTATAATATCTTTCGCCGCTCTGCTCCTCGAGCGAGACAACGCTCGCTTTCACGGTATGCACGCCGTCGTTAAAACGCTGCGACGCTTCATCAGGAACAAGTGCGGCGGCAAAAGACAAAAGGACTGCAACGACCGCCGTTATACACGCAGTCGGGATTACAAAGTCACGCCGAACACTCTTGAAGAACAGAGAAAAGATAAAGGCGGCAGCTGCTGCCGAAAGGATAACGACTGCCGCCTTCTGACCGAGTTCAAAAACAAGAGCCAGCGTAAAAAACATTGTAAAACCGATAACCGTGAACGGGCGCGCCATTTCTCGAGTTCTCCGATTATTTGAAGAAAAGAGGAAGCTTCTCGAGGAACACGATATCGTCGCGCTCCGCCGCGTCGCCCTCTGCGAGGACTGCCGCCTTGGCGACTATGTTCGCATCGAACTTATCGGCAAGGGCAACGACTGCCGCGAGGGATTCGCCGGTGCTGATAACATCGTCAACGATAAGTACTTTCTTACCGCGAAGCTGATCTCCGTCCTCTCTGCCGAGAAGAAGGGTCTGCTCTGCATCGGTGGTTATAGAACGCACGCTGACACAGACGGGGTCGGTCATATAGACCTTCGGCTTCTTGCGGGCAACAAAATATTTCTTGCCGCTCTGTCTGGACATCTCATAGGCAAGCGGGATGCTCTTCGCCTCGGGAGTGAGAATATAATCGAACTCAGGGCACTTCTTGATCAGCTCTTCCGCCGCTTTAACGGTGACTTCGACATCACCGAAAAGGATGAATGCCGCGATATCGAGCTTGTCGCTGACCGGGCAGAGAGGAAGCTCTCTCTTCACGCCTGCGATTTCCATTGTATAGGTCTTTGCCAAAATAAACATCTCCTGAATATTAATATGGTCTTTTTATCAGCCTGCCGGCCAGCCGAAATCTCTGCCGCCGAGCATATGGAAGTGCAGGTGTTTGACGGTCTGACCCGCACAGTCGCCGCAGTTGTTGACGATTCTGAAGCCGTCCTTGAGATCGAACTGCTTGGCTATCTTCGCCGCCGCCTCGAATACTTTGGAGACGACCGCGCTGTTCTCCGGGGTTATCTCGGCAGCGCTCTTTATGTGCTGCTTCGGGATAATGAGAATATGGAACGGAGCCTGCGGCTCGAGATCATAGAATGCGAGAACATCGTCGTCCTCATAGACTTTTTTTGAGGGTATCTCGCCCTTGATTATTTTGCAAAAAATACAGTCATCCATTTTCAGAAAACCTCCGTATTGCAATTGCTTATTCCGCCGGCCGGGAAAGACCGGCGGAGCTATGATTTTATTTTAACATGGCGCTGACGATAGAGTCAACCGCCGCGAGAGCCTCGTCCGCCTTGGAAGCGTCCTTGGCGCCCGCCATTGCGCTGTCCGGCTTGCCGCCGCCCGAGCCGCCTGCTATCTTTGCAGTCTCGCGGACGATATTGCCGGCGTGAGCGCCGAGTTTTATTGCATCGGCACCGCAGGCGCAGGCGAAGTTCAGAGTGCCCTTTTCTTTGTTAACGCCAGCAAAGACTGCGACGATATCTGCGCCGTTGTCACGGGCGGTGTCGCACATCGAGCGAAGCTCGCCGGGGTTAGAGACTTCGACCTCAGCGGTGATAAGTCTGACGCCGCCGACCTGTCTTGCGCTGTCCATAAGGCTGCCCGCCTTGAGAGCGGATATCTCGCTGCGAAGCTCCGCAAGCTCTCTGTCCTTTGCCTTGACCTCGGCAGCGAGGGTCGCCGCACGCTTGTCAAGCTCCGCGACATTGCCGAGCTTCATCGTCGCCGCTGCAGACTGCATGATGCGCTCATCGTTTTCTATATGCTTGAGCACGCCGAAGCCGGTGACGGCGGTTATACGCCTGATTCCCGCAGCAACTGAGGACTCGGACACGATCTTGAACAGACCGAGCTTTGCGGTATTGTCCGCATGGGTGCCGCCGCACAGCTCAACGGAGAAATCGCCCGCGCTGACAACGCGCACGACATCGCCGTACTTCTCGCCGAACAGAGCCATTGCGCCGAGCTTCTTCGCCTCTTCAATGGGCCTCTCGCGTGTCTCGACCGGAATACCCTTGAGGATAACCTCGTTAACCTCGCGCTCTATCGCCTTGAGCTCATCGCCCGAGAGAGCGGAGAAATGGGTGAAGTCGAAGCGCATCTCCTCGCTGTTGACAAGCTGTCCCGCCTGCTCAACATGGCTGCCGAGGTGCTTTCTCAGAGCCGCCTGGAGCAGATGAGCCGCAGTGTGGTTGCGGCGGGTCGCCTCGCGCTTTTCGACATCTATCTTAGCGTGGACTTTATCGCCGAGAGCGATGCTGTCGCCGCTTATAAATCTTGCAATGTGGAGCACAACGCCGTCGGGAGTCTTGCCGGTGGCGGTAACCTCGAGGGTTGCATTATCGGTCTTGATAACGCCGGTGTCGCCCGCCTGTCCGCCGCTCTCGCCATAGAACGGGGTCTTGTCAAGCACAACAACCACCTCGGAGTCCGCGGTTGCGAACTCGTCACGCTCGCCGTTTGTGACTATTGCCTTTATCTCGGCGTCGCAGGAATAATCGGTATAGCCGACAAACTCGGTGGCTCCGACATCCTTGAACGAAACGTTGCTGTCCTTCCACGCCTGAGCTCCGGCATCCTTGCGCGCCGCACGCGCCGCCGCTCTGCTCTGAGCATAGAGGCGGTCATATTCGTCGATATCGACGCTCATGCCGCGCTCTTCAAGCAGCTCTTTTGTCAGGTCTATCGGGAAGCCGAAAGTATCCTGAAGCTTGAAAGCATCTGCGCCGCTGAGCACCTTGGAATCGCTCTGAGCGATAATATTCTCAAGCAGATTGAGACCTGTGTCTATAGTCTTATTGAAGCTCTCCTCCTCAGCTTTGATGACCTTTACAATAAGGTCGTGCTTCTCGACGAGGTTCGGATAGGCTGTTGCATTCTCTTTGATAACGGTCTCGCACACTTTGTAGAGGAAAGTGCCGTCGATACCTAAGAGTCTGCCGTGGCGAGCCGCTCTTCTGAGCAAGCGGCGAAGTACATATCCTCTGCCCTCGTTTGAAGGCATAACGCCGTCGCCAATCATGAAAGTGGTACTTCTGATATGGTCGGTGATAACACGCAGGGAGACATCCTTTTTCTCGTCCTCGTGATACTTGACGCCCGCTATCTGCATGATGTGCTTCATGATGTTCTGGACGGTGTCGACCTCGAAGAGGTTGTCCACGCCCTGCATGATGCAGGCGAGGCGCTCAAGACCCATACCGGTATCGATATTGCAGCTCTTGAGGCGGGTATAGTTATTGTTGCCGTCGTTATCAAACTGGGTGAAAACGAGGTTCCAGAACTCAACATACCTGTCGCAGTCGCAGCCGACTCCGCAGGTCGGAGAACCGCAGCCGTACTTCTCGCCGCGGTCGAAATAGAGCTCCGAGCAGGGGCCGCAGGGGCCTGCGCCGTGCTCCCAGAAGTTATCCTCTTTGCCGAGGCGAACCATATGGTCGGGCGAAACACCGAGCTCCTTTGTCCAGATGTCATACGCCTCGTCATCGTCCTGATAGACGCTGATATATATTTTATCCGCGGGCATCTCGAGCACCTTCGTGCAGAACTCCCACGCCCAGGCGGTCGCCTCATGCTTGAAGTAATCGCCGAACGAGAAATTACCGAGCATCTCGAAGAAAGTGCCGTGGCGCGCGGTGATTCCGACGCGCTCAATATCGGGCGTTCTGATGCACTTCTGGCAGGTTGTGACGCGGGTTCTCGGCGGTGTCAGCTCGCCTGTGAAATATTTCTTGAGCGGTGCCATGCCGGCGTTGATGAGAAGCAGGCTCTTATCTCCCTGAGGCACAAGCGAAAAGCTCGGCAGACGAAGATGACCCTTGCTCTCGAAAAAGCTCAGATACTTCTCTCTGAGTTCATTGAGTCCCGTCCATTCCATGATAAACAACTCCTTAAAAAATAAAAATAGATGCCGTTCTGCCCGGGACGGCCGAAGCCGCGGTACCACCCGGATTGCACAAAACTGCACCCCTCTGCTGCCCTTAACGCAGGCTACGCCCGTTCAACGCGGGAGGCTCCGAGCCGGCTGCCGTACTTCCTGACACGGCGCACCTCACAGCGGCATAATGCCGGCGCGCCTCTCTGCGAGCGGAATAAACGGCTCTGCTCTTCACAGCCAAAAATATTTACTCAAATATTCTACTCTTAATTTTTCCCGATGTCAATGTTTTAGCCGTAAATCGCGGAGAAAATATCGGGAGCGGCGAATAAGAATACCTGTCCGCGGGAGCTATGTATCTGCGGACGGGTGTTCTTTATATCACAAAAGCGGAGAACCCTCTTGAGCTCTCCGCTTTGTTTACGTTACTATACTTCTATCAATAATATCGATATCCGGCGAGCTTCTGCGCAGCCTGGGCGCGGGTTATGGATCTTTTGATAATCATAAACTTGTTCTCAAGAGCAAGATTAAACGACATTGAAACGGTCTTTACTACCCTCTTCAGGTTGAAATCGACCTTTGCGGAGAAGCGAATCATCGCAAGACCGAAGTCGGCGACGCTTATCTCGCTGTCCGGCTCAAACTTGCCGTCGGACGCTTTGACTATTCCGTTGCTGACAGCCCACACCGCGGCTTTGAACGCGGGATTCGAGCTGTCGAGATCGGCAAATGAAATGTTCTCGGTATTGACCTCGGGCGAGCCGGCCATGCCGTAAAGAGCCTGAACAAGAGCTGCCTTTGTCAGCGCGGAATCGGGGCTGAACTGCGTCTCGGAAGTGCCCGCCATGTAGCCTTTTCTGTACATAAACTCGATTGCATCGTAATACTCCGAATCGGACGCGACATCCGTAAACGGGAAGTTTGCATCGGGCAGAGCGTCAAGGATTCTGTCGGCGATATGTCTGTGACCCGCTGCGTTCGGATGGTATGTGTCGCAAGTCGTGCCCGTTGTATCGACAAAGATATAGCCGTATTTCTCGGCGCCCTCTTTCATCGGCTTGTTCGCTATATCGACGACCATTTGTCCGAGATTGATGCTCTGGCTGTCATCCTTGCTCTCCTCGGTGTCTGTCGCTCCGTCGTCGCTCTTGACGCTCGTGTCGAACATTCCGATAACCAGAAGCTGAACATCGGGATTCAGAGCATATATATCCTCAATGACATGGTTCCAGTTCTCAAAGAAGTTTTCGACCCCGTATTTAAGCGCACGCGGGAGAACTCTGATAAGCTCGGGCATTGCGTCGGTAATCTTAGCGAGCTCAACTATTTTGTCGAGCTTATCGTTGACTATGCCGTTCTCCTTGAGAAGATCGCGCAGAGCCTTGACATACTTGCTGCAAGTGCCCTCTTTTTCGAGAATATCGGCGATGACCCATGTGAGATAAGTGCCGAAATCGTTTCCGCCGACACCGAGGGTAATAAGACCCGCCTGTGAAATTGCGCGGCGATACTCGGGGATCCTCGATTTCATGACCTCGGGGTTATGAGAATCGTGGAAAAGATAATCGTCGCCCGGATAATCGTCCTCGAGCATATAGCGGATATCTATCGTCCTGAATCCGGGGCAGGCCATCGGAACATAATTCACTCCGAGAGCATCGGCAACATACGCGCCGTATGAATTTTCAACGCGCTTGAACTCAGAATCCACATACACAAGGTCGTTGTGACCGCTGGCGACGCTGTCGCCCAGAAGCACATATGCGCCGTAATCATAATACTTCTTTGCGTCTGCACTCTCGGTGCTGTCCGCGGCGAAGCAGACCGCGGAGCCGAAGGCCAATACGCATGTGAGAATCACTGCGAGCGCCCTGCTTATAAACCTTTTCATTTTGATCCTCCTATCAAAATAGATAAAGCCGCACAGCCAAGACAACTGTACAGCTTTAAAGTAGCACAGATTTTTTTGAAAATCAATGCCTGAGGGCAAAAAAAGTAAATTATCCTAAATCAGTAGGCATTGTTTAAAAAAAGTGCGGTCATCCGCCAAATTTACATGGCTTATTCATCGGCTTATTCCGATTATATGTTTCTCCGCTTCGACGCTGAGCGGCGTATAAGCGTTTATTTCTTTCGTTTGCAGGTCAAAGACAACGACCGCCTTATCTGCGCCGAGAAACATCTTCCCGTCGCTTACGAGCATATTAAAGACAAGCTGGAAATCGCAGTCGAACTCTGTTTTTAGCATATCCCCGTTTTCGGATATTTCGAGCAAGACCGATTTGGAATTTTCTCCGACGCGATCGGAAAGAAGAATATACGCCCGCTCGTCTGTCACATACCGCGCTTTAAAGCCCAAATTTTCATCGCTGAATATTTTATGATACTTGCAGCCGCGGTCAAAGGAATAAACAGTTGTGCTCGCCAAACCGAGATGGCTCAATGAATCGACAGCGTATACTCTGTCTCCGAGCTCAAAAACATCGCAAAAATTTCCGTTTATCTCCCCTCCCAGCGTTTCGAGCACGCCTCCGAACTCGCCGTAGTCGCGGGACACGAAAATGCCGGCAGAAGTCTCAAGCATGCATTCGTCGCTGTCAAAAGGCGTGTCCTCATCAGGGATATCCGGTTCTGCAAGACGGCAGACAATTTCGCCGTTTATCTTAGCGACCTCCACAAACTCCGGGAAAAAGCTGTATCCCTCCGAATAGAAATCGGGTCTGTATGTTTTAAGAAATTCAGTCGTATAGTATCCGCCGGATATGCGCGGGTCGGTCTTACGCAGTTCATCGAGCTTCTGCCACTGATTTTTAGTATTTTCGTTCATCGTTGACACCTCTGAAAGATATTACTGTTCTACGATATAATAATATCACAATGTGTGTACGATAAAACGGACAGGTAATTTAAATTTTACAGCTATCCCATCCATGCGAGAGCAGAGGTGTTTATTGCTTCCCAAAAATCTTCATTGTAAGTTTGGAACATTGGTTAGCCTCCATCACAGCGTTATCCAGAACCTTTTCAAGTCTTCATTTTCGTTCGGTTCGTGTATCGTATATTCGTAAACGCCGCCGTTTGCAAGGATTGTCTTTTCGCTTCCGATGTTACCATCAACACATGTAATCATCACCTTATCAATTCCGATTTCACGGCAGAACGAAAGTGTCATTCTCAACATTTCTTTAGCGTATCCTTTGCGTCGTTCGCTTGGTCTTACAGAATAACCGATATGACCTGCGTATTTTTCGAGATAGTCATTGAAACGATGGCGAATTTGAATCATTCCAACCAATTTATTATCACTCTTGCGAATGAAAAAGAATTGTGTAGCAGGAACTAAGTGCGAAGGAACCGTTGTAGTATCTTCGTACTCTGCACAAATCTTTATGTATTCTTCGGGATTTTCGAATCTTCTGAGAGGTCCCGTTCCGTCCATAGAGTCACCTGCGTCGAGAAACTCTTGTCGATATTCAATAATCTGACTTGCGTACTCGCTCGTCGGTCGTATCAAAATAAAGTCATTCATAATACATATCTTCTTAAATCATCCCAAAATATTTCATTGCTTCTCGGATTGCTTTCTCTTTTTTTGATGGACACCGGGGCTGCCTAAAGTCCTCGGATTTTAGCAGATTATAATTCTTTCCAACTTCCAGACCGCACTTTCTCTTGATTTGAGAAATGTAAAGGTTGTAAACCTTTAATCCACTATGCTCTAACACATACTCTTTGATTTGTATGTAGGTTGCCCCATCCTGAAATTCGGACATATCCATATCTTCCAAAGAAAACTAAGCCCGAATCTTTTTTGAGTCGGCCTCACCCATGGAAAGCAAGACAACCGTCTCAACATGGCTCGGTTCTCCAACGAGTAACCCATTCAACCCCTACTGTAAAGGGAAATCGTGGAACACCTATTTTGCCCTAAAAATCGGTATTTAAAGATGGTTATAACTTGATAAAAGCATTTGACAAGTGAGTCCAATCACAAGTGGTGTTTGGTCTTTTTCTTGACTATTTAACTTTTTCTTGACTATTTATAAAATTTATTGTATGATATAGATAAATAAAACAAAAAGGAGAATGCATTATGCACAATTCTTGCTACAAGCCTTTTATTAATAAATAAGCCGTAAAGAAAACACAAGGATACAACATAGATTGTTCTTTTAAGGCAGTTTAATTGGCTGCCTTTGTTTTGGTGTTGTCTTTACGGTCTTTTTATGCCCAAATGCAAATACCAAAATGAAAGTTAGACAGATTATTTTCTGTTTTTGATGGGAGAATGATTTATGTTTAAAGGAATTGTATTTTTTATTAAGAATGGATGGAAATATGATAAGTGTTATATCATTTGGAGGATATTATTTCAGTTTGTAAATTCAATGATACCTGTTGTTGCGACAATTATGCCTAAGTATATCATTGACGAGCTTATGGGCGCAAAGGATGTAAAAAAGTTAATTTTATATGTGGGAATATTAGTCGGGTACACTTTATTTGCCACAATTTTATCCAATTTTTTTAGTTGGGACGGTTTTTCAAGGCGCTGTAAAGTAGCAGCGGAGTTTGACAGCGATTTACACAGGCGTCTTTCGGAAGCTGATTTTGAAAGACTTGAAGATCCCGAATTTCTTGATATGCAGGAAAAAGCAAAAAAATTTTTATACTGTGACTGGCATGGCTTTGGATACCTTTTGGATTGTGCTATGACAATTATCGGACAGCTTTTCACATTGATTGGTATTGCAACTATTATTGCAACGATGGACTGGAAAATAGTTCTGGTTTTTATAATATTTGTTATTTTAAGTGCAAAGATTGAAAGCAGTGCTAAAAAGAAGGCGATGAGTCTTTCACAAACAATCGTGAACGATCAGAGAAACTGGTCGTATTATGCGAAAATCTTTGAGGATGTTAACTATGGAAAAGAAATTCGTATGAATTCTATGGGGAAATGGTTACTTTCTAAAGAGAGGGGCTTTTTTGAAAAGGTAAATAGTAACATAAGACAGCAAAATGATGGTTACATAAAAGCGGGTAATTGGGGTGCGATTTTCACCTTTATTCAGCAGCTTATCGCTTATGGATATTTGCTTTACTGTATTATTAAAGGTACAATTTCTATCGGCTCCTTTACAATGTATATTGGAGCAGTTACTACGTTTGCATTGGCATTAGAAAGTTTAATAGAGACCATGACGGAAATTCGAGCATATGATATGTATTATGATAATCTGGACGAATATCTTTCTACGCCTGTTAAATTAAGAGAAGGAAAGAAGAAAAATATTGTAGATGGGGAATTTGCGATAGAATTCAGAAACGTAAGTTTTTGCTATCCCGGCAGCGAAAATTATTCGTTGAAGAATATCAATATTACGATTAAGAGTGGTGAAAAGCTTTCTATTGTAGGTGAGAACGGCGCCGGAAAGACCACGTTTGTGAAGCTGCTGACTCGGTTATATGACCCGACGGAAGGCGAAATCCTTTTGAATGGAACCAATATTAAAGAAATAGATTATGAATATTATATATCTATATTCTCGGCGGTTTTCCAGGATTATAAATTGTTCTGTTTGCCTTTGAAGGATAATGTGGCATTGGCGCAGCCTGCTGACACATCAAAAATACAAAGTGCGTTGGAACGGGTAGGACTTCAGCAAAAGTTGAAAAAACTTCCGAAAGAAATTGATACCCAGATTTATAAAACGTTTGACGAAACGGGTTTTGAACCGTCAGGCGGAGAAGGTCAGAAGATTGCATTGGCTCGCGCTCTTTATAAAGATGCTCCGGTTATCATATTGGACGAACCGACTGCGGCGCTTGATCCAAGAGCAGAGTATGAAATCTATCAGCAGTTTAATGATATTGTACATGGCAAAACTGCCGTTTACATATCTCACAGATTATCAAGCACAAGGTTTTGTGATGTAATTGCGGTTTTAAACAGAGGAAAACTCACTGAGTATGGTTCTCATGATGATTTGATAAAACAAGATGGTCTTTATAAGGAATTATTTGATATGCAGGCTCAGTTTTATGTGTGATAAAATGATTACTTATAGCGCTATATATCGTCCATATCAATTTTCAAGTCGATATGTGCGTCTGGAGTTTTTCTGAAAAGTTGTACCACTGTCTCGACTGTTGTTTCAGTTTCCAAGGGAAGTTCTTTCAC
>ULND01010693.1_pt1 | contig 12079 bp, 10 predicted proteins | sample 1951821 | NCBI WGS metagenome assembly ULND01 (sample SAMEA4835567, study PRJEB28245) | human gut metagenome | biome: gut microbiome; material: fecal sample | place: Denmark | collected 2008 | reverse complement strand
TCCGCCTGAAAATAATCATCCGTATCACCACAACCATCTGATCAAAAAAGGAGTATCCTCGTGGAAAAGAATGTTCTGAACACCGACCTGTCCGGCAAGGTTGCCGTGGTCACCGGTGCCAGCGGCACCCTTTGTTCCATTTTCGCCAAGGCTCTGGCCCGGGCAGGAGCCAAAGTGGCTCTGCTGGGCCGCAACATGGAGAAGCTGAAGGAGCTGGCCAATGCGATCGAGGCAGAAGGCGGCGTGGCCAAGGGCTACACCTGCAACGTTATGAACAAGGCCAACTGCCTGCAGGTGGCAGAGGAGGTGATGGCGGATCTGGGTCCCTGCGACATTCTGGTGAACGGTGCCGGCGGCAACAACCCCCGGGCCAACACCGACAAGGAATTCTTCGAGATGGCGGATCTGGACGATGACACCGTGACCTTCTTCGATCTGGACGAGAGCGGCGTGGAGATGGTGTTCAACCTGAACTTCATCGGCACCCTGCTGCCCACGCAGGCCTTTGCCCGGCAGATGGTGGGCCGCCCCGGCTGCAACATCATGAACATCTCCAGCATGAACGCCTACCTGCCCCTGACCAAGATCCCGGCCTACTCCGGCTCCAAGGCTGCTGTCACCAACTTCACCCAGTGGCTGGCAGTGCACTTCAGCAAGGTGGGCATCCGGGTCAACGCTATTGCCCCGGGCTTCTTTGCCAGCGAGCAGAACGCACGGCTCCTCTACAACGAGGACGGTACCCCCACCGCCCGCACCGAAAAGATCCTGGCTGCCACCCCTATGGGCCGCTTCGGCGACAGCGAAAAGGACCTGGTGGGTGCCCTGCTGTTCCTGCTGAACAACGAGGCTGCCGGCTTTATCACCGGTATCTGCCTGCCCATTGACGGCGGCTTCTCCGCCTACTCTGGTGTCTGATGAGGGCCCCGGCCTGAGCCGCAGACCCTGAGAGAAACAATAAGAGCCCTGGGGCTGCAGAAAATTGCAGCCCCAGGGCTCTTTCTCGTTTTTACAGACCGGCCAGCAGGATGGCCAGCACGGCTTTCTGCACATGGAGACGGTTCTCGGCCTCGTCAAAGATCTCGTCGGCGTGCTCCTCAAAGACGGCGGTGGAGATCTCCTCGCCCCGGTGCGCAGGCAGGCAGTGGAGGAGCATGGCATCGGGCTTTGCCCCCTCCATCAGTCTGCTGGTCACCTGAAAGCCCGCGAAGTCCCGCAGGCGGCGCTCACTTTCGGGGGTACCGGGGGCCGTGTTCCATGCGGCGGTCACCACCACATCGGCATCCTTCACACCCTCGGCAGGGTCGGTGAGCAGGTGAAACTTTTCGCCATACTTGTGGGCGAACATCAGCACGTCGGCGGCAGGGCGGTAGCCCTCGGGGCAGACGCAGGTCACACGCATCCCTGCCAGCAGGCCGCCCACGATGAGGCTGTTTGCCATGCTGCAGCCATCGCCGATGAAGCAGAGCTTCTGGCCTTCCAGCGTGCCCCGGCGCTCCCGGATGGTCATCAGGTCTGCCAGCACCTGGCAGGGATGGGCGTAGTCGGTCAGGCCGTTGATCACGGGCACACCGGCCAGCTCGGCAAACTCTTCCAGATCGCACTGGCGGTAAGTGCGCCAGACCACGCAGTCGTAGTAGCGGCCCAGCACCCGGGCGGTGTCCTTGAGAGGCTCGCCCCGGCCGGACTGCAGCTCGGTGGCGGCGTTCATGTAATTGCCCAGACCGCCCAGCTGGTAGACACCCACCTCAAAGCTGGTGCGGGTGCGGGTGGAATTTTTGGAGAACATCAGCGCCACGCTCCTGCCCTTGAGCAGCGCCGGGGTCGTCCCGGCCTTCTGCTCTGCCTTGAGCTCCTCCGCCACATCAAGGATGTGGTGGAGCTCAGCGGGGGAGAGGTCGCTCATTTTCAGCAGATGTTTCATGCCTGCTCCTTTGGAGCCTTCTGCTCCATCTCGGTCAGCACCTCGTTCAGGATGCCCAGAGCCTTTTCCACATCGTGGGCGGTCAGGGTCAGCGGGGGCAGCAGGCGCAGGCGGCTCTTGGCCGTGAGCACCAGCAGGCCCTTTTCGCGGCAGGCGGCCAGCACGTCCGCGGCCTGGATGCCGCCAAAGAACTCGATGCCCACCATCAGGCCAATGCCGGAAAGGTTCTTGACCATGGGCAGCTTGGCCAGACCAGCACGCAGCTGGACGGCCCGCTCGCTGACATTGGCCAGAAAGCTCTGATCCATCCGATCCACCACCACATTGGCACCGGCGCAGACCACCGGGTTGCCGCCAAAGGTGGAACCGTGGCTGCCGGGGCCCATGCCCTCGGCGGTCTTTTCGTTCAGCAGAACGGCACCGATGGGCAGGCCGCCGCCCAGGCCCTTGGCCAGCGTGACGATATCGGGCTTGAGGTTGTAGTGCTCACAGCACAGGAAGGTGCCGGTGCGGCCCACGCCGGTCTGCACCTCGTCCACGATGAGGACAAGGTCCTTTTCATCACAGAGGGCGCGCACAGCCTGCACATACTCAGGGTCCAGCGCCATCACGCCGCCCTCGCCCTGGATCAGCTCCAGCATAATGGCGCAGGTATGGCGGTCCACCAGTTCCCGGAGGCCCTCGATGTCACCGGCGGTGGTATAGACAAAGCCCTCGTTGAAGGGGCCAAAGTAGTTGTGGAACACCTCCTGACCGGTGGCGGTCAGGGTGGCAATGGTGCGGCCATGGAAGCTGTTGACCAGCGTGATCACAACATCGCGTCCCTTGCCGTAGTGATCAAAGCTGTACTTGCGGGCAGCCTTGATGGCACCCTCGTTGGCCTCGGCACCGGAATTTCCAAAGAACACCTTGTTCATGCCGGTGCGCTTGCACAGCTTTTTGGCCAGCTTGCCGCAGGGGGCAGTGTAATAGAGGTTGGAGGTGTGCTGCAGCTTGTGGGCCTGCTCGGAGACGGCCTCGGCCCAGGTCAGGTCGCAGTAGCCCAGGCTGTTCACGCCGATGCCGCTGGTGAAATCCAGATACTTCTGACCCTCGGGGCCTTCGGCATACAGGCCGTGGCCCTTTTCCAGTGCAATGGGGTTGCGGTTATAGGTGTGCAGGACATATTCGTTGTCCCGCTTGATGACTTTTTCGGAATCCATAGATATACCCTCCTTGGTTAGCGTCCTCGCCCTCTCAGTCTCGCATTCGCTCGCCAGCTCCCCCAAAGGGGGGAGCCTATTCATCTTTATTATATCGCCCGATATAATTTTCAGCAAGCCTTATTCCTGATGGCTGCGGCGGTAGAACCGGGTGCCGGAACCCCGGTTGGAGAACAGCTCCAGCAGGATGGAGTGGGGCACGCGGCCATCGATGATGACCGCCTCGTGGACTCCCTGATAGATGGCATCGGCCATGCCGCCGATCTTGGGGATCATGCCGCCCGCAATGATGCCGGCAGCCTTGTAGCCCTCGATCTCGCTGACCTCCACCTCGGGGATAAGGGTAGTCTCATCGTCCTTATCCCGCAGCAGGCCAGCGATATCGGTCATGGAAACCAGCTTCTCGGCCTTGAGGGCAATGGCGATCTGTGCGGCGGCGGTGTCGGCATTGACATTATAGGCCTGACCCAGATCGTCCATGCCCACCGTTGCGATCACGGGGATATAGCCGCCGTCCAGCAGGGTGGAGATCAGGGTTGGGTCCACATGGATGATCTCGCCCACATGGCCCAGCGCGGGGTCCAGCTCGGTGCAGCGGAGCATCTGGCCGTCCATGCCGCACAGGCCCACGCCGCGGCCGCGCAGCTTTGCCACAAGGTCCTTGTTCACCTTACCGGCCAGCACCTGCTGAACGATCTCCATGGCAGCGTCATCGGTCACACGCAGACCGTTGTTGAAATGGCTCTCCACGCCGACTTTTTTCAGCATCTCGTTGATGGCCGGGCCGCCGCCGTGCACCAGCACCACCCGCACCCCCAGCAGGGTCAGGGTGACAAGGTCGTTCATCACGGCGTTTTTCAGCGTCTCGTTGATCATGGCGTTGCCGCCGTATTTGATGACCATGGTCTTGCCATGGTATTTCTGGATGTAAGGGGTCGCCTCCGAAAACAGGAGGGCCATTTCTTCGTTCTTCATATACTCTCCTTGCCGCCAGCACACTTGCTCCGGCATTCATTTTCCACCAGACAAACTCCTTCCGTCATCGCTGCGCGATGCCACCTCCCTCAAAGAGGGAGGCTTTCAGGCCCCTTCCTTGAGGGGGCTGTCGCCACAGGCGACTGGGGGAGTTTTATCAGGTCCGATAATCCCCGTTGATCTTCACATAATCATAAGTCAGATCACAGCCCCATGCCTTGGCGCTGGCATCGCCGGTACCCATGTCCACCTTGACAAGGATATCATGCTCCGCCAGAACTTTGGCGGCCTCGTCCTCGCTGTAGGGGTGGTAGGCGGCGTTCTCGCAGACATAGACCTCACCGGCGGCACTGCTCAGCCAGACGCAGACCTTGTCGATGGAGAAATCGCCGGGGGTGTAGCCGATGGCGCAGAGGATGCGGCCCCAGTTAGCATCGCGGCCAAAGACAGCAGCCTTGAACAGGTTGGAGCAGACCACGCTGCGGCTGACGGCACGGGCCGTTTTCAGGTCGGGGGCGTGGGTCACCTCACAGGTGATGAGGTGGGTGGCACCCTCGCCGTCACCGGCGTGCTCGGCGCACATGTGCTCAGCAATGGCGGTCAGGGCCGCCACAAAAGCATCGTAGTCGGCGTTCTCTTCGCAGATCTCGGGGTTTCCGGCCAGACCGGAGGCCATGATGATCAGGGTATCGTTGGTGGAGGTGTCCAGATCCACGCTCATCTGGTTGTAAGTGCCGGGCACCACGGTCTTGAGGGCCTTTTCCAGCAGAGCGGGGGAAACAGCGGCATCGGTGGTGTAGAAGGCCAGCATGGTGGCCATGTTGGGGGCGATCATGCCGCTGCCCTTGCCAATGGCACCCACGGTGCAGGTCTTGCCGCCCAGCTCAAACTGGATGGCATACTCCTTTTTGTGGGTATCGGTGGTCATAATAGCCGTGGCCGCATCGGTGCTGCCCTGCGCAGTGGCCGCCAGCTTTGCGGCAGCGGCGGGGATTCCCCGGGCAAAGGGGTCAATGACCATGGGCTGGCCGATGACACCGGTGGAGGCGGGCAGCACATCCTCGGCGGGGATGTTCAGCGCCTCGCCCACCAGCGCACAGCACTCCTCGGCCAGAGCCACGCCGTTGGCGGCGCAGGTGTTGGCATTGCCGCTGTTTACAAGGATGGCCTGTGCATAGCCGTCCTTCAGGTGGGCGCGGTCCACCTTGATGGGTGCGCCGCAGACCTTATTGGTGGTGTAGACACCGGCGGCGGCACAGCGCACCTCCGCCTTGATGAGTGCCAGATCGTATTTTTCATTATGATTTGCGCGGATGCCGCAATGCACGCCAGCCGCCGCAAAGCCCTTGGGGGCACAGATGCCGCCCGCAACTTCTTGATACATACTACTTTCTCCCTTCAGCATCCTCACCCTCTCCGTCAGCGCTAACGCGCTGCCACCTCCCCCAAAGTGGGAGGCCTTGGCATTCCCCGCAGAGTTTGCGGTTTTGTCAAAAGCTCTCCCTTCGGGAGAGCTGGGCGCGAAGCGGCCTGAGAGGGTGAGCCATTTCATTCCAATCCAGCCGTCTCTTCAAAACCCAGCATCAGATTCATACACTGGACTGCCGCGCCGGACGAGCCCTTGCCCAGATTATCAAACAGGGAGACCAGCATCATCTGATCCCCGGCGGCGTTCACGGTGCTGTACAGCTCCATGCGGTCGGTACCGGCCATGGCGTTGGAATACAGGCCATTCTCGGGCAGCGGCTCGTTCAGGGCGTGCACCTTGATGGTGGCGGCATCCCTGTAATACTCCGCCAGCCCTGCGGCCACCTTTTCGGCACCGCCCCAGACCGGCTGGAAGGGCACCAGCACCTGCATCCCGCTGTAATAATCGCAGACCACAGGCACAAAGGCGGGCGGGTTTGCCAGCCCGCTGATCTTCTGCATCTCGGGCAGATGCTTATGGGCAAGGCTCAGACCGTAGCTCTTGGGTGCATCCAGCTTGCTGTGGGCCGGACGGTCGGGGCTTTCGTAATCGGCGATCATCTTTTTGCCGCCGCCGGAATAGCCGGAAATACCGGTGCAGCTGTAAAAATCACCCGCTCCGGCAAGGCCCAGCTCCACCAGAGGCCGCATGATGCTGATAAACCCGCTGGCATAGCAGCCGGGCACCGCCACGCGGCAGGCGTTTTTGATCTTTTCCTTCTGGCCCCTGAGTTCCGGGAAGCCGTAGACCCAGTTGGGATCCGTGCGGAAAGCCGTGGAAGTATCCAGCACCTTGACATCCGGACGGAGCAGGGGCATGACCTCTCTGGAGGCGGCATCCGGCAGGCAGAGGAAGGCGAGGTCAGCCGAATTGATGACCTTTGCCCGCTCGTTCACGTCCTTGCGGCCCTCCTCGGAGATGGAGAGCAGTTCAATTTCGGGCCGGGCGGCCAGACGGTCGGCAATGCGCAGACCCGTGGTGCCTGCGGAGCCGTCGATAAAGACCTTTACGCTCATGCGTTGTTCGCCTCCCATGCGGCCAGCTGGTCCATGGCCAGCCGGATCTGGTTGTTGACGCTGGCCTCGCTGGGGCCGCCGTAGCTGGTGCGGCCCTCACAGCACTTGATGAGGTCGATGGCATCATAGATATCATTCTCGAACAGGGCGCTGTAGCCCTTGAATTCGTCAAGGGTCAGTTCCTCCAGGGTCTTATCCTTTGCGATGCAGTCGGAGACCATGCAGCCGGTCAGCTTGTAGGCATCCCGGAAGGGCATCCCCTTCTTGGTCAGGTAGTCGGCGCAGTCGGTGGCGTTGATAAAGCCCTTGGCGGCAGCGCGGCGCATGTTGGCCGGCAGGGTCTTCATGGTGTCCAGCATGGGGGTGACAGTCTTGAGGCACAGCTCCAGCGTATCCACTGCATCGAAGATGGCTTCCTTGTCCTCCTGCATATCCTTGTTGTAGGCCAGAGGAATGCCCTTCATCATCACCAGCAGGGTGTTCAGGTCGCCGTAGACGCGGCCGGTCTTGCCGCGGATCAGCTCGGTGACATCGGGGTTCTTCTTCTGGGGCATGATGGAGGAGCCGGTGGTAAAGGCATCGTCCAGCTCGATGAACTTGAACTCCCAGCTGCACCAGAGGATGATCTCCTCGGAAAGGCGGGACAGATGCATCATGCAGATAGAGATGGCGTTGGCCAGCTCGATGCAGAAGTCACGGTCAGAAACGCCGTCCAGGCTGTTGGCACAGGGTGCGGCAAAGCCCAGCTTTTCGGCGGTGAACTGACGATCCAGCGGGTAGGTGGTACCGGCCAGAGCGCCGGAGCCCAGCGGGCACTGGGCATCCATGCGGGCAGTGGCATCCTCAAAGCGCTGCAGGTCGCGCAGGAGCATGGAGGCGTAGGCCATCAGCGCATGGCCAAAGGTGATGGGCTGGGCGCGCTGCAGGTGGGTGTAGCCGGGCATGACAGCGGTGGTATTCTCCGCGGCCTTCCTGCAGATGACCTTGATGAGCTCCACGATGTAAGCCTGCAAGGTGTGGCTGTAGTCCCGCAGGGTCAGGCGGATATCCAGCGCCACCTGATCGTTGCGGCTGCGGCCGGTATGCAGGCGCTTGCCTGCATCGCCGATGCGGGCGGTCAGGGTCTGCTCCACGAAGGTATGCACATCCTCGGCGTTGGGGTCGATCTCCAGCGCACCGCTTGCCAGATCGTCGGCAATGGAGGCCAGCCCGCTGAGGATATCCTCGCAGTCCTTTTCGGAGATGATGCCCTGCTTGGCCAGCATGGCGGCGTGGACCCCGCTGCCGCGCATATCCTGCGCGATCATCCGCTGGTCAAAGCGGATGGAGGAGTTGAAATCATTGACGCGCGAATCGACCGCCTTGGAGAAGCGGCCCTTCCAGAGTTGTTCTGCCATCGTTATTGTCCCTCTATCTCGTAAAGTATCTTTATCTTACGGAAAGCTTTTCCTCCGTACAACCTCTCCGTCATCTTCGCTTTGCTCGATGCCACCTCTCCTAGTAGGAGAGGCCTTGGCATACCATCGCGTTTTCGGGGGTTGGCGCTTCGCTCCTGTTTGCCCTGCGGCAGGCATTGGCTTTGGAGCGTCAGCGATTATTGCGAAAAATAAATCTTCTGCCAAGGGCTCCCCTACTAGGGGAGCTGCCAAGCGCCAGCGAAGGCTGAGAGGTTGTACAGAGACGGGCCTGACCACAAGCATACATTTCCTTTATAAACGGCAAAGCCGCCGCAGGGGAAAACGCTCCTGCGGCGGTGCCGCCGGCAACTATGCCGGTTTTGGAACTCCGTTGTGAAAGTGTAGAAAACACACCGGAGAGAAAGTTGGCTTTGTGTGATCCCGGTGGATCAGCCGCTTAGTCCTCGATCTTCGGCCAGCTCTTGGACAGCTTTGCGCGCTCCTTGATGGACAGGCCGAACAGGTTGATGAAACCTGCTGCATCTGCCTGGTTGTAATCCTCGTCCTCACCAAAGGAAGCAGTCTGCTCATCGTACAGGGTGAACGGAGAGGTGACACCAGCGTTGATCATGTTGCCCTTGTACAGCTTCAGCTTCACATCGCCAGTCACGGTCTTTGCCAGGCTGTTGGCAAAAGCATCCAGAGCCTCACGCAGCGGGGTGAACCACTGGCCGTTGTAGACGATGTCGGCATACTTCTGTGCCAGCTGCTCCTTGAGGTGTGCGCTCTCCTTGTCCAGGGTGATGGTCTCCAGAACATTGATGGCCTTGTACAGAATGGCACCGCCGGGGGTCTCGTACACGCCGCGGCTCTTCATGCCCACCAGACGGTTCTCCACGATATCCAGCAGGCCGATGCCGTTCTCGCCGCCCAGCTTGTTCAGGTACTCCACCAGCTCCACAGCGCCCATCTCCTTGCCGTCCACGGCAGTGGGAACGCCCTTTTCAAAGTGGATGGTCACATAGGTCGGGGTGTCGGGAGCCTGCTCGGGGCTGACACCCAGCTCCAGGAAACCGGGGTGGTTGTACTGGGGCTCGTTGGCGGGGCTCTCCAGATCCAGACCCTCGTGGCTCAGATGCCACAGGTTCTTGTCCTTGGAGTAGTTGGTCTCGCGGTTGATCTTCAGGGGGATGTGGTGAGCCTCGGCGTAGTCGATCTCTTCGTCACGGCTCTTGATGTCCCACTCACGCCAGGGAGCAATGATGGCCATATCGGGGCACAGGGCCTTGAGGGTCAGCTCAAAACGCACCTGATCGTTGCCCTTGCCGGTGCAGCCGTGGCAGATGGCATCTGCGCCTTCCTTGATGGCAATATCGGCCAGAGCCTTTGCAATGCAGGGGCGTGCAAAGCTGGTGCCCAGCAGGTAGTCCTCGTACTTTGCACCGAACTTCAGGGTGGGGAAGATGTAGTTCTCCACAAAGTCCTTCTTCAGATCCAGAACGTACAGCTTGGAAGCGCCGGTAGCCTTGGCCTTTTCCTCCAGGCCGTCCAGCTCGGTGCCCTGGCCCACGTCACCGGAAACGGCGACGACTTCGCAGTTGTTGTAGTTTTCCTTCAGCCAGGGAATGATGATGGAGGTATCCAGACCACCGGAGTAGGCCAGCACGACTTTTTTGATGTTTTCCTTTTTCATAATAAACGCGCTCCTTTTAATAAAAATACACTTTTGTATCCTGATGCGCACTTTCCCTTCGCATCCTCTGTCTTTGATTCGTGGTTGATGCTTTTATTATACACAGCGCGGCTTTTCCGTCAATGCCGAAAACTGCCAAACATGCCGCGCATTTGCGGCAGGATTTGTTACACTTTGTATGTTTATGCAGTATTATTTGTTTATATTCAAATTTTATGCAGTTAAAATGTATATATAAAATGCAAAAAAGCGCCCCGAAGGACGCTTTCTTTATGCCTGGTATCTTCCCAGGATCTCCTCCACCTGTTCCTGTGTCAGCGGGTGGGTGGGCTCCGGCTTTTCATTGCCCCTGCGCAGGGGCAGCCACCAGGTGGACAGGCCCAGCCAGCCGAACTTATAGGCGGTGTGGGGCTCACGGCCCACGCAGGTGAAGCCCAGGCGGGCATGGATACGCTCACTGGCGGGGTTGGGGTCTGCCACAAGGGCGTAGACGTTCCAGTAACCCATCCCGTCCAGAATATCCAGCAGGGCGCGGTAGAGGGTATCCCCCACACCAAAGCCCCGGGCATCGGGGGCACAGTAGATGGTGCTCTCCACAGCCCAGTCGTAGGCCTCACGGGGGTGGTAGCGGTGGGCACAGGCATAGCCCAGCAGCTTACCGTCCCTATCCCGGGCCAGCAGCAGAGGGATCAGCGCACGGGTGCTGTCCACCCAGTCCTCATACTCCGGCAGGGAAGAGGGCGTTACCTGAAAGGTTGCCGTATGGTGCAGGACATACCAGTTGTAGATGTTCAGGATCTCCGCCGCATCGGCCCGGGTGGCCAGCGAGAGCCGGGGCAGGTTCTTCTCAGCCCATTCGGCGCACAGGGTTTCCTTCTGCGCCTTGGTCAGCTTTTTCAGGGCTGCTTCCCGGCGCAGTGCGGCAGATTTGTCTGTGCACCGTTCCAGATACGCGAACCGCTGTGCCCCCAGCGCGCGGGTGCACTTGGCCCCCTTCCCGCTCTTGTGGGCGTGCAGGCGGCTGGCCGGGTCATTTGTCCAGCCCGTGTAGAGCTGGCCGCCTGCGCAGCGCACCATATAGACATAGGCCCGCTCCGTCTTCTCCGCTTCCCCGCTCATATCACAGTCTCCCGTTGTTTTTCAGCACCTGACGGCAGGCGGCCAGCGCCGTCTCCTTATCCTTTGCGGTGATGAGGAAGCGGCTGGCGTGGCAGAAGCTGATGCCCTCGATGCCGCTCTTCTGCTCAATGATCTCCTGCGGCTGGCCCGCCCAGCTCTGGGGGAAAGGCAGCTTCGGCTTTTTGGTCTTGTGGTCGGTCACGCACTGGGCGCTCCACCCGCCGCGCTGGCTGGGGTAGATGACGAAAAGGGCATCGGTCTTGTACAGGCCATTCTTCCAGGGCAGGTAGCAGGGCAGGATCACGATGCCGTCCCGGGAATTCTTATAGGCCTGCTGCACTTTCTCGTCGGCGCGGTTCACGGCGTTCGCGCTCTCGATCTGGTTTTCCAGGATCTGCTTTGCCACAGCCACCGCCTTGAAGAAGCAGGTGTCCTGATCCTCCTTGGAATCCCACACCGGGTTGAAGAAGCCGATGGCATCGCACAGGCTGTTCTGCTCGCCGGTGTTATCGTTCAGATCAAGGGGCTGGATAAAGTTTTCATCGATGAGCCGGGCCTGACGCTCCCCCACCAGCCCCGGGCCCAGCACCCGCCACAGCAGACCGAAGGCCGCATAGGGGATGCCGTTGGCGCGGCACTCTCGGGGCTCCTGATGGTGATCGAACATGCCAAAGCCGATATCATACACGATGCCGTCGAAATCGTCCGGTACCACAAAGCCGCGGGTGATCCTGATGTCCGGCCGGATGATCTGCAGCAGCGCCGTTGCAAATACGTCGTCCGCATGGAACTTGCCGGCGTGGGTAAATCCGTTTGCAGGAATTTTCATAACAGCAATACCTCGTTCTCTTTCTTTGGGAACAGTATATCACATTCTGAAGCAGGGGACAACAAAACCCCGGAACATGGAGTTTTCTTCCTTGTCCCGGGGCTGTTCTCTAGCTTCTGGTCACTTTCTCTTCCGTGCTGTCTTTGTAACAGCGCGGGTGGGGGTCTTGGTCACAGCCGTGGTGGGCTTCACGGCGGGGGAGAGGTTCGGCTTTTCGGTGAGGGCGGTGGTGGTGGGCTCGCCCAGTGCCAGCACCTCGGCCAGCTCCTTCTGCACCTTGGCGTTGACAGGGTCGTTCACGGCCAGCACATCGGAGTAGAACTGCTCCATCTCTTCGCGGGTGGAGAAGGTTGCAACGTACATCTGGTTGCCCATGGCACCAGACAGGGCCTCGGGGATGCGGTCCACCATCCGCATATTCTTTTGGTACTTCTGCATGATCTGCTCATGGCTGTACAC
>ULND01043278.1_pt1 | contig 12141 bp, 7 predicted proteins | sample 1951821 | NCBI WGS metagenome assembly ULND01 (sample SAMEA4835567, study PRJEB28245) | human gut metagenome | biome: gut microbiome; material: fecal sample | place: Denmark | collected 2008 | reverse complement strand
GCAGGTCGGGTTGCCCATGCTCTCGACGTAAAGGGCCTTCGTGCGGTCGTCGATGAGCGCCTCGAACGCCTCTGGGCGCTCGTTCGGGGCGATGCGCACCTCGATGCCCATGTTGCGCAGCGAGATGCGGAACTGGTTGTAGGTACCGCCGTAGAGCAGCGGGGATGCGACGATGTTGTCGCCCCGGGAGGCCAGCGAGAGCACCGTGACGAGGATCGCCGACATGCCCGACGATACGGCCAGGGCCCCCACGGCTCCGTAGAGCGCCGCGATGCGCTCCTCGTAGGCTGTCGTGGTGGGGTTCTGCAGCCGGGTGTAGATGTTGCCGGCTTCGCTCAGCTCGAAGAGCCGGGCGGCATGGTCGCAACTGCGGAAACGGTAGGCGGCCGTGGGACAGATCGCCACGCCGCGGGCTCCGGTCTCCCTGTTCTCGGGCAGCCCGGCATGGACCTGCAGGGTCTCGAATCGGTAATTTTTCGGTTCCATATCTTGTTTCTTTCGGTATCACAAAAAAGTCCGGCTTCGCAGGGAAGCCGGACTCTCTTTCGCACACGACGAAGTTATGCCCGGCCGGAGCGGCTGCGCATCGACATCATCGACATCATCGGCATCGCCTCAGGGAGTTGCCGGAATCCGTATGTTGCGCTTCGCTTCATCATCGGGGAAACTTCTACGACGCAAATATAGAAATTTTTTACAAATACACAGCGCCCGAGGGGCTTTTTTTGCCGCTGCAGACAAAAAAATCCGTTCCCGATGACCGGGAACGGATTCCTTGCATGTGTCGTCCGCCTGGCGGCTATCGCTTCCGGTCGATCCAGTCGATCCCGGCCTGCGTTGCGGCACCCCGGAGGATGGTCTTGCTGAGCATGTAAAGCTCTTCGCGCGAGGTGTTGTTCAGCCGCAGTTCGAACAGCGTTCCGATCAGCTGTTCGGCCAGCGAACGGGAATCGATCTCGGCGAGCAGGAGGCCTTCGTTGCGGCATACGTCGAAATCGCGCGTCAGTTCCCTGAACCAGAATTCGCGGTGTTCGTCGTAATACTCGGCGAAGACGATCTTGTGCCGGATGTCCGACAGAAAGCTCGGGTCTACCTTGTAAAGGCTGTCCACATAGGTATTGACCAGCCGCAATGTCTTCTGCAGCGCATTTCCGCTGCGCCGTTTGCGGTCGGCGTCGATGTGCTGCCGCTGCTGCCGCGCCATGTCATTCAGGCAGGCGCTGATCAGGTCGTTCTTGTCGGCGAACATTTCGTAGAGCGTGCGTTTCGAGATGCCCAGCATCTGCGCGATCTCATCCACCCGCACGGCACGAAGGCCGTTACGGGTGATAAGATCCAACGTAGTGCGGATGATCTCCTCTTTGGTCGCTCCCCGTTTCATCACTTCTCCTCCGTGGTGAGGTCACGGCCTCCTCCGAGAGCCTGATAGAGATTGACCACTCCCTGGATTTCGTCGAACTGGTCGGCGATCTGCGACAACTGGGCCGACAGCAGCGACTGCTGTGCGGTCAGCACCTCGAGGTAGGTTGTCGAGGAGTGCTGCATCAGGAGTTCGGTGCTCTCCACGGCGCGTTCCATGGCCTCGATCTGCTTGATACGCAGATCGGTCTTGGCACGGGCCGTCTGGCACTGCGTCAGGGCGTTGTTCACCTCGGCCCCGGCGTTGAGCAGCGCCTGCTGGAAGGCCAGCTTCGACTCCTCCTGCTGTGCCTTGGCGATCTTCAGGTTGGCGCGGTTGGCGTTGGCGTTGAAGATCGGCTGGAGCAGCGATCCGGCCGCCGAGAGCAGGAGTTTGCCCGGATTGGTGATGACTCCGGCGTTGTTGGTCCATCCGGCCGATCCGCTCAGCGTGATCGACGGGTAGAGGGCCGAACGGGCGGCGTTCGTGGCGTAGAATGACTGCATGAGCGAGTACTCGGCCTGACGGATGTCGGGACGGTTCGAGAGCATCTGTACCGGTACGCCGACGGCGAGGTTGTCGGGCAGCTGCTGCTCGTCGAGGCGTCCGCGGACGATCTCGTGGGGCACCTCGCCCAGCACGGAGCAGAGGCTGTTCTCGGTCTCACGGATCGAGTATTCGATGTCGTTGAGCGATGCCACGATGCCGTAGTAGCTGCCTTCGTACTGGGCTACGCCGGCCTCGTTGGTCATGCCGGCGGCCTTCATCTCACGCATCGTGCGGACGCTCTCCTCCCACTTGGCGGCCGTCTCCTTGGTCACCTCGTACTGGCTGTCGAGCATCAGCAGCGTGTAGTAGAGGTTGGCCACCGAGGCGATGAGCTGCGTGCGCACGGCCTGCTGGTACTCCCGGCTCTGCAGGTAGAGCGCCTTGGCCTTGCGCTTGGCGTTGGTCAGGCCTCCGAAGATGTCGATCTGCCAGCTGGCCGTCACGGGAATGCTGTAGGTCTTCGAAGCGGCTCCGTTGTCGAAGCTCGAGATCGTACCCTGGGGTGCGAAGTTGAACGACGGCAGGTAGGCCAGGCGGGCCGACTTGAGCGTGGCCTCGGCCTCCTTGACGCGCCACTGTGCCGACTGGAGGTCGGTGTTGTTCGTCAGTGCCAGGTCGATAAGCGCCTGCAGTTGGGGATCGGTGAACATCTCCTGCCAGGAGATGTCTCCGAGCGTGGTCGAGTCGGCGGTTTCGGCCGTGCCGTAGAGACCGTCGGTCACTACGTCGGGGCGCTGGTAGTTCTTATAGATGCCGCAGCTCGTCATGGCGGCTGCAAGGCAGACAATCAGTATCTTTTTCATGTTTTATTCCTCTTTCTCGTTTTTGACCTCTTCCACCTCGGCGCGAACGGACCACTGCGGATCGGGATCGAGTTCGAGGGGCTTGACTTTCTCCTGAAGGGTCTGGAAGACGATGAACAGCGTCGGCACGAGGAACAGCAGGGCCAGCGTTCCGACGATCATACCGCCGACGACACCCGTACCGAGGGTCGAGTTGCCGTTGGCGCCTGCACCCGTCGAGAATACCAGCGGCAACATACCGAGCACGCAGGTGAGGACGGTCATCAGCACCGGACGCAGACGGGCCTTGGCGGCCGATACGGCGGCCTGCGTGAGGCTCATGCCTGCACGGCGGCGGTCGGCGGCGTACTCGGTGATGAGGATGGCGGTCTTCGACAACAGACCGATCAGCATGATGATACCCGTCTGGAGGTAGATGTTGTTCTCGAGCCCCATCGCCTTGGCGAAGAGGAACGAACCCATCAGACCGCACGGTACGGCCAGAATCACGGCGAACGGAATCAGGTAGCTCTCGTAGAGGGCGCTCAGGATGAGGTAGATGAACAGCAGGCAGATACCGAAGATGATCAGCGTGTTGCTCGTCGTCTGGGCCTCCTCGCGGGTGATACCGTCGAACTCGTATCCGTAGCCCTTCGGCAGCACCTGGTCGGCAACCTCGCGGATGGCCTGGATCGCGTCACCGGACGAATAGCCGGGGGCGGCGGTACCCTGCACCGAGATGGCGTTGTAGAGGTTGAAACGGTTCAGCACGTCGGAACTGTAGACCTTCTCGAGCTCCACGAACTCGCCCACGGGCGCCATTTCGCCCTTGTCGGTGCGCACGTAGATGTTGTTGAGCGACTCGACGTCGAGACGGTCCTCGGGACGCGACTGCAGGGTCACGTAGTACATCTTCGAGAAGCGGTTGATGTACGAAGCGTACTGGCCGCCATAGTATCCGGCGATCGTCGAGAGGATCGTCGAGGGCGAGACGCCTGCGCGTTTTGCCTTCGCCGGGTCGATGTGCACCATGTACTGCGGGAAGTTGATGTTGAACGACGAGTAGGCGCGCTCGATCTCCGGACGCTGGTTCAGGGCACCGATGAACTGCTGGAAGATCTGGTAGAAGTCGGTCAGCTCACCGCCGGCGCGGTCCTGCAGATACATCGAGAAACCGGAGGTCGAACCGTAACCCGAGATCATCGGCGGAGCCACGGCGAAAATCTGGGCGTTTTTGATGTCGGCCGTGCGGGCATAGATCTGTCCGATGACGGCCTGAACCTCGTCTTCGGGATTCGGACGCTCGTCCCAGTTCTTCAGCTTGACGATACCCATGGCGTAGGAGGAACCTGCAGCCGAGGCGATCATGTTGAAACCGGCAGTCTCCATGGCATTCTCCACCTGCGGAATGTCGGCAATGCGCGATGCGACCGTTTCGAGTACTTTGTTAGTCTCCTCGAGCGAGGTTCCCGGAGGGGTCGTCACATTGACCATGATCGTACCCTGGTCCTCGTCGGGCACCAGACCCGTCTTGGTCGAGTTCATCAGCAGGACGAGCGCCGCGATGGCGATGGCGAAGGTGGACCACATCAGCCACTTGTGCTTGATGAAGAGCATCACGCCGTGCTTGTACTTGTTCACCAGTGTCGAGAAGATCGTGTTGAAGGCCTTGCGGAAGCGTGCGGCGAAGTTGTCCTTCATCTCGCCGTTCTCATCCAGATAGGGCTTCAGCAGCAGGGCGCAGAGAGCCGGCGAGAGCGTCAGGGCGTTGAGTGCCGAGATACCTACGGCGACGGCCATCGTGATACCGAACTGCGTGTAGAACACACCCGACGTTCCGCCCATCATGGCCACGGGGATGAACACCGCCATGAAGACCAGCGTCGAAGTGATGATGGCAGACGTAATACCCGACATGGCGTCGATCGTGGCCATGTACGAGGACTTGTAACCGGCGTCGAAGCGCGCCTGCACCGCTTCGACCACAATGATGGCATCATCGACGACCGTACCGATGGCGAGCACCAGAGCGAAGAGCGTCAGCAGGTTGATCGAGAACCCGGCCACGGCCAGGAAGGCGAACGTACCGATCAGCGACACGAGGATCGAGATCGTCGGCACGAGCGTCGAACGGATATCCTGCAGGAAGACGTATACCACCAGCACCACAAGGATGATGGCCTCGATGAGGGTCTTGATCACCTCGTTGATCGAGGCGAAGAGGAAGTCGTTCACACTGTGCAGGTGAGCGATGGCGATGCCCTTCGGCAGGTCGGCCTCGACCTCGTCGAGCAGTGCGTTGATCTGGTTTACGACCTCCGTGGCGTTCGAACCTGCGGTCTGGAAGACCATCGTACTGACGCCCGGGTGACCGTTCGTCTTGCCGACGTATGCATAGGACTCACGTCCCAGCTCGATATCGGCGACATCCTTCAGGCGGAGGATCGTGCCGTCGTCCTGTGCGAGGATGACGATGTTCTCGAACTCCTCGGGCAGCGTCAGACGGCCCGAGTACTTCATCGTATACTGGAAGGCGTTCTTCGAATTCTCGCCCAGCGAACCGGTCGAGGCCTCGATGTTCTGCTCGGCCAGCACGGCGGTGATGTCCGAAGGCATGAGCTTGTACTGGGCCATGACGTCGGGCTTGAGCCAGATACGCATCGAATAGTCGGAGCCCAGCGTGAAGGCCTCGCCGACGCCCGGGATACGGACGATACGCGGCTCGATGTTGATCTTCGAGTAGTTGGCCAGGAAGCCTTCGTCGTAGGAGTCATCGGGGCTGTAGAGCGAGAAGATCTTCACCATCGAGGTCTGGCGCTTCATGGTGGTCACACCGATCTGCGTTACCTCCGAAGGAAGCTGTCCGGTAGCCGTGGATACCTTGTTCTGTACGTTCACGGCAGCCATGTCGGGGTCGGTTCCCTGCTTGAAGTAGATGCTGATCGAGGCGGAACCGGCGGCAGCGGCCGAGGTGATGTAGGTCATGTCCTCGACGCCGTTGATGGCCTCCTCGAGGGGGACGATCACCGATTTCTGAATGGTTTCGGCGCTTGCACCCGGATACGATGCACGCACCATGACCGTCGGGGGTGCGATATCGGGGTACTGCTCCACCGGCAGCGAAGCGAGTCCGATGATACCGGCGATGACGATGACGATCGATATGACCGACGCCAGGACGGGGCGTTCGATAAAACTCTTGAGTGTCATAGATTATTCCTCCTTTTCCGTTTTGTTTTGAGCGGCGGCATCATCGGTCTGGGCCGCGTCGTTGCTCGGTGCGGCCTTCTCCTCGCCTGCCTGTGCTGCAGGGGCAGCCGTCTGGTTCTTGGGAACGATGGGCGTACCTTCGCGCATCAGGCCGACGCCTTCGCCGACGATCACCTCACCCGGCGTAAGGCCGCTCTTGACGATGTACTCCTGGCCGTTCGAGAGCTTCTCGACCTCGATCATCGCCGACGATGCCTTGCCGTCCACCAGTTTGTAGACATAGATCTTGTCCTGCAGCTCGTAGGTTGCCGTCTGCGGGATGACGATGCAGTCCTTGTAGTAGTTCGGCATGATGATGTTGCCGGTGCTTCCGCTCAGCAGCAGACCTCCGGCGTTGGGGAATGCGGCGCGCAGCTGCACGCTGCCCGTCGAGGCGTCCACTACGCCGCTGATCGACTCCACGCGGCCCGACTGGTCGTACACCGATCCGTCGTTGAGCTTGAGCTGTACGCCGGGCATGTTCTTGAGCGTCTCGTCGATCGAGCCGTAGCGGCGGGTCAGCTCGAGCAGCTGCTTCGAGGTCATCGAGAAGTAGACGTACATGGTCGAGTTGTCCGATACGGTGGTCAGGGGCTCGGGGATCGAGGCGCTGACCAGTGCGCCGACACGGTACGGCAGAGTGCCGACCACGCCGTTCGACGGGGCCTTCACTACGGTATAGGAGAGGTTGTTGGCGGCATTCACGCGCTGTGCCTCTGCCTGTGCGAGCTGAGCCTTGGCCGTGAGCAGGTTGTTCTCGGCCGTCTGGAGGTCGAACTGCGACACGACGTTCTTGGCGAAGAGTTCCTTCTTGCTGTCGTAGGTCAGCTGTGCGGTGGCGACGCTGGCCTCGGCGGCCTCGACGTTGGCTTCAGCCGTGCGGAGCGCAGCCTTGTAGGGAACCTGGTCGATGATGAAGAGGGTCTGACCCTTCGACACCTTCTGGCCTTCGTTCACGCAGAGCTCGGAGATCGTACCCGAAACCTGCGGGTAGATGGCGATGTCCTGACGGCCCCGGATGGTTGCCGAATAGGTGGTCGGAATCTCTCGGTCGGACGTGGCGACGGTAATCACGGCATACTGGCCGGGACCCATTGTCATCGGTGCCTGCTTGCAGGCGACGGCTGCCATGCAGCAGGTCGCGAGGGCTGCTTTCACAAATGTTTGTTTCATAACTCCACTTAAAAAATTATACTAAAAAACTTTTTCAGGTGCAAAAGTACCATAATTTAACGGCCGCGAGGTCTTTATATTGCGAATAGTGTTGGTATTTTTCGGAACAAAATCGTGCTGTTTTCGTGAAAATGCGCTATTTTTGTTCGAAAAACGAATTATATATGGCTGAATATAATCCGATAATGACCACCCCCGAGGAGCAGTTCGTGGTCGGCGACACCGATCTGCGTTATTTCGAGGAGCACTCGTGCCGTACGGAGGGTGGTGCGATTCTCTTCTGCCGCAGGGGCAGTGCGACGGTGACGGTCGATCAGTTGCGCGACCGCGTTACGCGCGATACGCTGTTACTGCTCTTGCCGGGTTCGATCCTCCATCTGAACGAACGTACGGACGATTTTCGTGTGCGTTTCTGCGCTTTTTCGCTCGAACTTTTCTCGGAGGCGGCCTATCGCCTCGATCCCTCCTTTTTCCACATCCTGCACGAACATGCGATCATCCGCCTTCCGGACCGGATCATCGAGGGGGTACGCAACTGGTTCCAAATGGCCTCCTATACCTATCGGGACCGTGGCAACATTTTCCGTAACACGATCATCCGCAACCGGTTGCAGAATGTCCTGCTGGAGGCCTTCGACAAGACGCAGCGGTTTGCACCCGACGTGCATTCGCAGACGGGCACCACGCGCCAGGCCGATCTTTTCCAGCGTTTCGTAGCGCTTGTGCACGAACATTGCACGGAGCAGCGCGAGGTGGCATTCTATGCCGACCGGCTCTGTATCTCGACGCGCTATCTGTCTACGATCATCCGCAGCGTGGCCCACTCGACGGCCAAGGAGTTCATCGACCGTTCGGTCGTTCTCGAGATCAAGATGCTGCTCGGGTCCACGGAGCTCTCGGTGCAGGAGATCGCCTACCGGCTGCACTTTCCCGACCAGTCCTATCTGGGACGCTTCTTTAAGAAGCACACGGGGGTGTCGCCCACCGAGTTCCGCAATGCGAAAATGTGAGGCTGCCGGCGGATTGCGGCAGCCGGCTGTTCAAAACAGGTAACAGGTAAGAGTATGAAAGTAACGATGTTCGGGACACAGCCCTACGATCAAGAGTCGTTTGATCGGGTCGGGCGTGATTACGGGTTCGGAATGGTCTACCACAAGAGCCATCTGAATGCCGACAGTGCGGTGCTGGCCGAGGGCTCGGAGGCGGTCTGCATCTTTGTGAACGACGAAGCCGATGCGTCTGCGATTGCGCGTCTGGCCGATCTGGGAGTCCGGCTGATCGCCCTGCGTTGCGCCGGTTTCAACAATGTCGATCTGCGTGCCGCCGCACGCTTCGCGATTCCGGTCGTGCGCGTTCCGGTCTATTCGCCTCATGCCGTGGCGGAGCATGCCGTGGCGCTGTTGCTGACGCTCAACCGCAAGATCCACCGTGCCTACTGGCGGACGCGCGACGGGAATTTTTCGCTCCACGGACTGTTGGGCTACGACCTTTGGGGCAAGACGGCCGGCATCGTCGGCACGGGACGGATCGCGCGCTGCCTGATCCGCATCCTTTTGGGGTTCGGGATGCGTGTGCTGGCCTACGACCCCTGTCCCGATGCGGCTCTTGCCGCATCCGAGGGGTTTGACTATGTACCGCTCGACGAACTCTATGCCCGTTCGGATGTCATCTCGCTGCACTGCCCGCTGAACGATTCGACCCGTTACATGATCGGTGACGTGGCGATCGCGCAGATGAAGCCGGGCGTGGTGCTCATCAACACGGGCCGCGGGCAGCTGATCCACACCGAAGCGCTGATCGACGGATTGAAGGAGGGGCGCATCGGCGCCGCGGGGCTGGATGTCTACGAGGAGGAGGCCGCCTACTTCTACGAGGACACGTCGGACCGCATCATGGACGACGATGTGCTGGCCCGGCTGCTGTCGTTCCACAACGTGATCGTCACCTCGCACCAGGGCTTTTTCACGCGCGAGGCCCTGGACAACATCGCGCGCACGACGCTGGACAACCTGCGGGAGTTCGCCGAGGGCCGTCCCCTGACAAACCGGGTGCTCCTCGAGGCGTGAGGTTTCTGCCTGGTCCTGCCCCGAGCCGCTCCGTTCTGCCCTGCGCCTGCCTGCCTTGTGCCGGACCGCAGGCGGACCGGGCGGTCCGGTGTTCCGGCCGGCTATGAATTTTGCGATTTCATCATATTTCATTATACCGGTTGCGGCGTTCGGGATAAGCGCTACCTTTGCCGACCGAACCCTCAAAAACGGAAGAATCTATGATGAAAGACAGTATCGACTTCGGCAACATGGAGATTCCGCGGCTGTTCCGCCGGTTGCTGATCCCCACGGTGCTGGGGATGTTGTTTTCGGCCGCATTCGTCATCACGGACGGCATCTTCGTCGGGCGCGGCATCGGCAGCGATGCGCTGGCCGCGGTGAACATCACCGCGCCGCTGTTCCTCATCAATACGGGCGTGGGCCTGATGTTCGGTGTGGGGGCTTCGGTCGTGGCCTCGATCCACCTTTCGCACGGAAAGGCCAGGACGGCTCGCATCAACGTGACGCAGGCCGTTGTGGTTTCGTCGCTGATTCTGGCGGCCTACAGCCTTACGGTCTGTCTTTTTGCCCCGGAGGTGGCCCGGCTGCTGGGCTGCTCGCAGCGGCTGCAGCCCCTCGTGCTCGAGTACATGTACTGGTTCGTCCCTTTCCTGCCGTTCAGCGCCCTGCTCAGTTCCGGCATGTTCTTCATCCGGCTCGACGGTTCGCCCAACTACGCGATGTGGTGCAATGCCGTCCCGGCCCTGATCAACATCGTGCTCGACTACGTGTTCATCTTCCTGCTGGACTGGGGCATGTTCGGCGCGGCGCTGGCCACGAGCCTCGGCTATGTGGTCGGTGCGGCGATGATCCTCGCCTACCTCTCCCGCCGGCGCAACGTCATCCGCTTCTGCCGGGTGAAGACGAGCCGGAAGAGCCTGCGCCTGACCCGCCGCAACGTGGGCTACATGTGCCGCCTGGGGCTTTCGACCTTCCTCTGCGAGGGGGCCATCGCCGCGATGATGTTCACGGGCAACTACGTCTTCATCCGCCATCTGGGCGAAGACGGCGTGGCGGCCTTCAGCATCGCCTGCTACTTCTTTCCCATCATCTTCATGGTTTACAACGCCATCGGGCAGTCGGCGCAGCCGATCCTGAGCTATAACTTCGGCGCCGGACGCAGCGACCGGGTCCGGTCGGCCTTCCGGCTGGCCATGGCCACGGCGGTTGCCGTGGGGCTCCTCTTTTTCCTCCTTACGGCCCTGTGCAGCCCCTGGATCGTGGGCATGTTCCTCGATGCGACCTATCCGGCCTACGGCATTGCCGTCAGCGGTCTGCCGCTCTTCGCCTCGGGGTTCGTCTTCTTCGCCTTCAACATCGTCTCGATCGGTTACTTCCAGAGCGTCGAACAGGCCCGGGCTGCCATGACGGTGACCCTGCTGCGCGGATTCCTCTTCCTGGTCGTCTGTTTCCTGGCACTGCCTCCGCTGTTCGGGGTTGCCGGCATCTGGCTGGCCGTGCCGTGCTCCGAGGTGCTTGCCGCCGTCGTCGTGGCGGCGATCTTCCGCCGCAACCGGCGCGCGGCTGTCTGCTGACCGGCGCGTTCCGGGCACATGAAACAAAGGCGGGGCCTCCTCGATGGGAAGCCCCGCCTTTCCGTTTCCGGCCGTCCGGCCTATCGGGCGAGGATCTCGAATACCTCGGCCTGGCCCTCCAGTTCGATCGTCGCGGCCCCTTCGGCGACCGCTACTTCGGCGAACGGCCTGTCTACCGTCGTCCGGGCTGCCTCCGTGCCGTCGGCCGCCAGCTGGCGGACCGTAACCGAACCTTCGGCCGGGAGCTTCAGCAGCAGCGTGTACTGCTTCGTGCCCTCCGGAATACCGAACTTCAGCACGCCCCGGTTTTCGAACGACGTGCCGGGGTTATGGTCGAAGGCATAGAGCGCCTGTGCGGCATCCTCGGCCTCGATTTCGAATCCGAGCCGCTCCGCGCGGACCGGATTGACCTCGAACGAGCGGACCGACGCCCAGTTGGTCCGGGGCGACTCGAGCCGCTTCAGGCGCACGTAGCGGGCGCGGACGGGTTCTCCGCTCCAGTTGATGACATACTGCTTCTCGAGTTCGCCGGTCAGGGGCGTCCATGTCTTTCCGTCCTCCGAATACTCGACCACGGCGTGGTCGAAGTAGTCCACGTCGTCCACCGAGTTGCGGCCCTGGAGGATGCGCACCTCCTCCACGTCGCGCACACGGCCGAGGTCGGCGCCGGTCCAGTCGCCCTCCTTCTGTGCCACGCCCGAGGTATAGAAGGTCGTCGAGTCGTTGTCGAACATCAGCTTGCTGAGCGTCGTGCGGACGTTGGCGAACGTGCCGATGCCCTTGTACGAAGCGGGCACGTCGCCCGTGAGGCGGGTGAAGAATCCGGCGACCATGTCGTCCATCGCGTTCTCGTAGAAGGGCTGGAGTTTCATCGTTCCCGACTTGTGGGCTTCGTAGGCCTCGCGCTCCTGCTCGGTCATGAGGTTTCCGACGTAGGCGGCCCAGAAGGCTCCGGCGTCGCCGGCCTCATAGGTCTTGATCAGTTCGAGCGTTTTCCGTCCGCGGGTCCCGAGCTTCCCGAACTCCGTGAGCCACGGACGCAGCTCCCCGAGCAGCGCCTTGTTGCGGCATCCGGCCTCCATCCGTGCCGGCACCTGCTCGATGGCGAGGAACTCGCGCAGCAGGGCGTCGTACTCCTCCTGCGTGTACTCCGCGATGCGGAAGGTGCGGGTCTCCCACGACTCGGCGCGGCGGTATCCGGTCTCCGTGTCGCAGGAGTGGATGGCAAAGGTGCGGTAGGCGTCGGCCGCCTCGGGCGTGAGGGCCTCGATGCCGCGCTCCCAGTTGTCGATCGCGTTGAAGTCGGCGATGTTCCACGTGTAGTCGGCCACGCCGTAGAGGGCCAGCTTCGAGGCCTCGCCGTGCTC
>ULND01042109.1_pt1 | contig 12200 bp, 6 predicted proteins | sample 1951821 | NCBI WGS metagenome assembly ULND01 (sample SAMEA4835567, study PRJEB28245) | human gut metagenome | biome: gut microbiome; material: fecal sample | place: Denmark | collected 2008 | reverse complement strand
CAACGGGGACAGCGGCTTCGCTTCGACCCTGGGAGACAGAAGCAACCCGATCTACCTTTATTGCGAGGCGCGGCAAGGGAAAAAGGAGGCTGACGGTTTATATTCACGAACCTGCAATGCCTTGAAAGACAGCTTCGGCTACGCCAGGAGCGTGATTGTCTGGGGAGTGTATGACCGGAAATATTTCCGGACCCTGCAAGGCAAGAAGACAGGCAAGGAGGACAAGTTCACTGATGTGGACTGCTACAACATCACGGATGTGGTGAAATTCTGCTCCGACTACAGGGTTGTGGCCGAGGAGGATAAGAAGTTCCTCTGCTCGCTCGGGTTCGCGGAGATGGTCAGGGTCTTCTCCGAGAAGGACGCGGACAGGCTTATCCAGGTGCGCAAAGGCATCACCGACTACCAGATGCTGTTCAGGCTGACCATCCAGACCATCAATCCGGCGGCGGACATCAGTCTGATCACTGATCCGAAGGACCCGAACTACGCGATGGACGGGGACACTATCGGTGTGCTGATAAACGTCGCCTTCAATGCCTTCTATTGTGTCTTTGACGGTGACAGGCAGAAGATGTACGACAACTGGTACTCTGACATCAATCCTTATTCGGAAATTTGCCAGGCCTCTCTCATCGATCTGATAATCTCGTCATTCACCAGTAATTACAACAATTCCTACCTGCATAGATTCTTCCTAACGAAAGGCGACCGGTTCGCCTCGCAGGACAAATGGATCAGCTACTGCACGAACTACGGCAGCGCCGACAACACCAACAAGTACGGCCCTTACTACGACAAGATCGCGATAATGAAGGCCGTCGAGGGGCTGACCAAGTGCGCCGACTTTTATTTCCCGGCTTCCGGAAGCTACGTCTACCATCTTGATGACCTTACGAAAATCAAAAAGGAGGAGGTAGAGGAAGCTTTTGAATATTACGGACTTGAAGCTTGGGTGGCTTCCAAACTCCAGGAGAATCCGGAGGCGGATCTGAGCAAGCGTCTGGCCTACGAGAAGTTGACATCCCAGTACCTGAACGTCATCGGGAAGTACTACAAGGATGACTATTACTACAAACGCTTCCAAAAGGCTTCCGGCGCCGTGGCAAGGCACAAGACCAAGACTCCGATCCTCCTGCTGGGACTCCTGGAGAAGGTCGTCTATGTCGTCTTTGGTCTCGCTCCGTGCCTCCTGCTGCTGTTCTACCTGATTCTGGGAGCGATCGACTACCCGACAATCGAGGCCGGAAAGTCGGAGCTTTGGTTCTGGGGAGGGAGCCTGCTGCTTCCTCTGGTCCTGAATCTTCACATTTATCTGGATGACTTGGACAGAAGCCTGTTAAGGTCTCTGTTCAGGTGGATAGTCGGCACTGTCTTCCTTTATTTCCTATCCAAATGGTTCCTCGGCAAGTTCATGGTCTACGTCACGATCGTGGTGGTCGCCGCCGCTGTGTTCTGGTATGCCAGACTGATCTTCAAGAGGATGAACGGGGCGCGTGAGCTCAGGAGGATGCACAGTCCGAACGAGGACCAGAAGATTCTGGAGCCCCTGCATTTCGCCTACAAGGAGAGAAGTGACGATTTCGTCTCATCCCTGTTCGGCAACGAGAAGTTCTACAGGTCAAAGTACCTGAGTGACCTCTGGGAGAAATTCAAGGATCTGGTGATGGCAGTCGTCACCTCATTCCTTCTTTTGTTTCCTGTGGCCACGATACCGAAGATCACGGACATGGATTCCCTGAAAGAGAACCATCCTAAGATCCATAACACAATCAACAAGATAACCGAGAAAGCCCATGAAAACGTGTCAGAAGTGCGGAAAGACGAACAGAAATGAGGCTTCGTACTGTAAATGGTGCGGGGAGAGGCTGACTGCTGCCGCCGATGCCTCGGCGGTCGGTAAGCCGGTGGCAGGTGGGTCACGCGGGACCGCGGATCCGGAGGCCGGAAAGGCGGGTTCCATGGCCGTTGGCATGCCGCACGGGATGATCGCGAAGGAGTGCGTGAGGGAGCCGCTGGAGAATTTCACGAAGCGCTGCGAGCAGACAGCCGAGTTCCGCAAGCGGACAGGAAGCGATGCCCGCCCGGGACTCGACTGCATCATCACAGGGGAGACCGGGACGGGGAAGACCTATCTGGCGGGCCGACTGGCTCAGATACTTTACGACAACCGCATTTCGGAAAGCCGTAAGCCAAAGACCGTGGACGCGGCGGACTGGGACGAGTTCAACTCCAGTCTGGACGAGAACCTGGCCGCTGTCAAGACCGGTGTGCTGGTGGTGACGAACTGCCAGAATCTTGTGGACACACAAGGCGGCCCTTCGGAGCTGGACAAGCTTTTCGCAAGGATGAAGGTCAATGTGAACATGCCGGTGGTGATTCTGTGCGGACTTGAGGACGGCTTTGGCACCTACATTAGCGCGGAAAGCAACGCATTGTCTCTCTTTGAGTTCCGCTTCCAGATCTCGTCATTCAAGGACAGCGATCTCAAGGCTCTGTGCGTGTCGTTGATCCGGGATAGGTTCAGAACGGCGGTCAGTCCTGAGGCAGAGAAGAGGCTGGGGCTGGTTTTCAAAAAGATGTTCCGTGACGGCAGAACCAAGGAGAACGGAATCCTTGCGGGCAAGGTCGCCGAGGAGAGCGCCTTCAACATGTTCAGCCGTGGTGGCTCCCAAATCGAGGAGACCGACATTCCGGGAGAGCCGTTCAAGGAACTCACCGAGGAGCAGATCATGGAGAAGATCAACGCCTTCACCGGACTTACGGAGGTCAAGCAGGAGATCAAGTCCATCATTGACAGCATAAAACGTCAGAAAAGGGACAATCCGGGCAAGCCTGTGCAGCTGAAAAGCCATTTCGTCTTCACGGGAAACCCGGGAACCGGAAAGACCACGATCGCAAGGTTGTTCGCTGACATTCTGGGCAGCCTTCAGGTACTCCCGAGCGGCCATCTGGTCGAGGTCATGCGCAAAGACCTTGTCTCACAGTACGTCGGCGACACGGCCCTGAAGACCGAGCGGGTCATCAACAGCGCGATGGGTGGAATCCTGTTCATCGACGAGGCCTATGCCCTGAAGCAGGGGGATGACGACAAGGTCGGCCAAGAGGCCATAGACACCCTGCTGCCGTACCTTGAGAACAGGGCCGGCGACTTCGTCTGCATCATCGCCGGCTACACCAAGGAGATGACCACCTTCCTCCGTTCCAACCCGGGACTGGACTCGCGTTTCAAGAAGAAGATCGAGTTCAAGGATTACAACGGCAAGGAACTCACCGAGATATTCCTTAACATGGTGGCTAAGAAGGGGTTGACCCTCACCGAAGAGGCTTCGGAGAAGGTCGGGAAATTCTTCGAGCGGATGTACCTTGGCCGCACCGACACCTTCGGCAACGCCCGCGATGTGCGCAACGCCTTCGACAGAAGCTTCGAGCGGCTTTGCACCAGAACGGCGGAAATGAGTGATGATGAATATGCCCGCTCGGGCAAAGTCCTGACCTGGGAGGACATAGCCGGGCCGGACGGCACGAAGGAGATTTCTGTGGAGAGCGTGATGAAGGAGCTTGACTCCTTTGTCGGGATGGAGGGTGTCAAGAAGGACCTTAGGGAACTGGCGGAAGAAATGCGCTTCCAGCAGCGCCGGATGGAGTTCGGAGGCAAGGCCTCGATCCGTCCCGTGAACATCATCCTGACCGGAAACCCAGGCACGGGCAAGACCTCCGTGGCGAGAGTGCTCGGCAAACTCTTCAAGGCGATGGGAATATGCCAGGTCGACAGGGTCGTCGAGAAAGGCCGCAAGGACATAGTAAGCACCTACGCCAACGAGTCGGACAAGAACATGGACAAGGCTGTGAACGAGGCGATGGGCGGAGTCCTTTTCATAGACGAGGCCTATGCGCTCGCTCCGTTCGACGACACCGGCCATTGCTCTGATTCCGAGGGGATCAAGGCTTTGGAACGGCTTATGGTCCGGATGGAGAACGACCGGGGCAAGTTCGTGGTGGTCTGCGCCGGCTACAAGGACAAGATGCGGAACCTGATGAAGGCCAACGAAGGGTTCGCCAGCCGGTTCACGCACAGGATAAACATCGAAGACTACACGCCGGAGGAACTGACGGAGATCTTCCGCAGGATGGCGGAAGGGCAGGGCTACTCCTTTGCAGGAGGCACTCTGGACAGAGCCCTCAAGGCGTTCCGGAAGCTCTCGGCGGAAAAGTCGGGAAAGGACTTCGGCAATGCCCGTGAGGCAAGGAATATGCTCGACAGCGTGCTGGGCAACATCGGCGCAAGGGTCAATGGGCTTCCTGACAGCCAGGTCGGCAAGGAAACATTCTTCACCATCCTTCCGGAAGACATTCCGTACGAGGAGCCGAAAGTGGCGTCCGAGGAGGAGTGCCTCGCGGAACTGGATTCGCTTATCGGATTGGAAAGCGTCAAGAATGAGATCCGTTCAATGCTCAACGAGATGAGACAGAAGAAGATGGACAGCGAGCTTTCCGGCAGGGACTTCACGGCGATCGTTCCTGACCACTATCTGTTCCTCGGCAATCCGGGAACCGGCAAGACCACTGTCGCAAGGCTGATGGGAAGGATCCTGTACTCTCTCGGAGTGATCGCGAGACCGGATGTGATCGAGGTGTCGAGGGCGGACATGGTGGCTCCGTACCAAGGCCAGACCGCTCCGAAGACACGGGAGACGATCGACAGGGCGATGGGAGGGATCCTGTTCATCGACGAGGCATATTCATTGATCCAAGGCGACAACGACGAGTTCGGCAACGAGAGCGTGACCGAGCTGCTGAAACTGCTGGAGGACCGCAAGGGCAGGTTCGTGTGCATCGCCGCCGGCTACACGAGGGAGATGGGCCGGTTCCTGGATTCCAATTCCGGCCTCAAGTCCCGCTTCACCAAGACCATAACATTCGAGGACTACAATCCCGAGGAGCTGATGGACATATTCCGTCTTTATTGCCGCAAGGAAGGATATTCCATTGACACTGAGGCCGAAGGGATCCTTGAGGAAGGCTTCCGTGAAATGTACGACAACAGGGCGTTCGATTTCGGCAACGGTCGTGACGTGAGGAACCTGTTCGGCAAGGTCAAGTCAGCGGTGGCCGGCCGGGCATATTCAAGAATGAAGGAGCTCATCGCTGAGGGCGCTGACCGTCAGGTCGCCTACGAGGGTTCCAAGCCAAAGACGATAACAAAGGAGGATCTGCTATGAAATGTCCGTTCTGTCAAGGTGTTATAGACGAAGACAGCCGCTATTGCGATTTGTGCGGGAAGCATCTGATGTTCTGCCCGGAGTGTAGGCAGCCCCGAAAGGGCGTGTCGTGTCCCCGTTGTGGCGAGGATCTGGTCAGCGCCGAGGAGTTTTTCGCTGCGGAATCAGCCGTACATCCTGGGCCATCCGACTCTCCGAAGCCGAAGGATCCGGAGGTACGGTCAAACTCTCCTAAGCCTCTGGAGAAGATTGATTTGAACCAGATTTTTGATGCGTTGCTGACCTTAAGAGGGGAAGGGATGACACTTTACCTCAAGGAAGGGGAGTTCGGCAGGAGCGGGGGAATATTCCCGGAGCTAGGGAGTTGTAAATATGTCTCCGGTCGTCACGGGAAGCTGGCTTTAGAGGACGGCGAGTGGAAGATCTGTGATCTGGGTTCGACCAACGGCACGGCCATAGACGGGGTGAGATTGGAGAAAGACAAATGGTACACCCTGCGTAAGGGCCAGCAGCTTAAGATAGCCACTTTGAAATTTACAGTTGAATAGCCTATGAGACTGAAGATCAGCTGCGTTTCGGATGTCGGACGAGTCCGTGACAACAATGAGGACATGGCTTGCGCCGGGATGTACCTCATAAGGGATGGTTCCTTGAACATTGAAAAGGAAGTCATTGGAAATGAGAGTTTCTGCCTGCTCGTCTCGGACGGGATGGGCGGCCATGAGAACGGTGAGTATGCCAGTCAGTTCACGCTGGAGACCTTGCGGGCCTACCTGTTGGACAAATCTCTGGAGCATCACAACCCTATCTTTGAATTGAAACTGAAGATCGAGAGCATAAGCGCCAATCTCAACGCCAAGGCCTGCGAGCGGCATCAAGGCAAGGCGATGGGCTGCACGTTGACCGGAATCGTCTGGATGCAGGGAAAGACTCTGCTCGTGAACATCGGTGACAGCCGGACGTACCGCCTGAGGGACGGAATGCTGAGGCAACTGACCTCAGACCAGACACTTCACGAAAGGGATATGGTTCCGCTTCCGGCCGGCAAGGCCTTGTACAACTGCATTGGAGCGGGCTGCGACACGGAGCCTCTAGTTCAGGACATCACCGGACGTGTGATGGAGTCGGACCGGATCCTGATCTGCTCTGACGGCCTTACGGACATGATTGAGGACGAGGCTGTCGAGAGGCTTCTGCAATCCGGTTCGCCGGAGGAGAGCTGCGCCGAGCTGGTGGACGCGGCCAAGAGGAACGGCGGAGCCGACAATGTCACGGTCATCGTGGCGGACGTGTTGTAGGAACGATAAAAAAGAACTGCTTCTAAAACATAAACAAGAATATGGCAATCAGTTTAAAACCAAGAATGACAGAGTCCAACCTTTTCTGCTGCAGCAAATGGTGGGGCAACCCGGATCTTCCGCCCCAGGCGGAGTACCCGATGATGAAGATCACGGAGGAGGACGGAACGGAGAGTGAATATCCCCTAACGTTCATCTGCCAGATTGATTGCGAGGACATAGCGCCTTTTGACAGGGAGGGGCTTCTTCCCCATGAGGGAATGCTCTATTTCTTCGCGGCGATCGATGACTTCATCGGCTACGAGTCCCCGGAGCATTTCCCGCTCGGCCGCTGGCCGAAAAAGGCCGTCAAGGTCAAGTACGCCAAACAGATCAACATGGAGACCTTCAATTCGTGCATCCTGGTGGACGATGAGGAGCAGGAGCTGGCCGAACCGGCGATGGCCATTGATTTCGCAGAGTGCGATGACGATGCCGACGGCTTCAAGCTTCTGGGCCGCCCGTTCTTCGAGGAGATCCGTGATGAGTTCCCGGATGCCGTCAACCTCCTTCAGCTGGATGAGGACGATGACCTCCAGATGCGCTTCTACGACAGCGGCATGTTCAACATCCTGATGAGCAGGCCCGACCTGGATTTCCAGAACTGGAGCCATGCCCTCGGCTACCTGCACTCGCTGTAGGCTCTTTTGAGTGCGGTGGGCTCCCTGGTTACGGTTTTTCTTTAGTTTATAAGCGTCTATAGCGTTATTTTTCCGCCCAAAAGTAACAGCTTTGCACGGAATCCCTTTCCTGGCCGCAGCGAAAGCCGTTACCTCTGCAATTCTGAGCTATACTGCCGTGGGGCCTGGAAAGAAGGCGGCCCGATAATCTGCGAGACACTTTGCGGTCTGAAATTAATGACGTAACTTTACCATATTCAAAATAAATGAAGGCAATGATCAAAAGAATCCTCTCTGCGCTGGCAGGGGCGCTGGTTTCTGGTTTTGTGGCTTCGGCACAGGAATACAAGGGGCCGGAACTGACACCGGAATTTGTGTGCGACCTTGGGAAATTGACTCCGGATAACGTCAAGGTCAAGGGAGCTACACAAGGGTTTGCTATCTGGGGAAAATACGGGTTTGTGTTTCACGACAAGGGGCAGTGTGTCGTCATTGACATGAAAAAGAACAAGTTCGTCTCCACTTTCATGTTGGAAGGAAACAAGTCGCACTGCAACAACGCATCCTTCGGAGTGGAAAAAGGATCGGATTTTCCGCTGCTTTACATCTCCGGATGCAAGGGAGATCACTGCTGCTACGTCACGGACATCACTTTGGATGGGAGCCGGGTCGTTCAGAAACTCTTTCACACAGGAGAGGGCTACACAGGGTCGTTCGACTGGTTCATCGACAGGAAGAACAAGATCATCTACACCTATGGGTCCAGCGGCGAGAGGCGGAAACTGATAAAGAAATTCAGGCTTCCTGCTTTGAAGGACTCCGATGAGAACGGAGAGGTCCACCTTGCGCAGGACGATGTGCTGGATGAGTTCTATGTGCCTGGCATTAAAATATACCAGGGCAGTGTCATCAATGGGCATTACGCCTACCTCGGGGATGGTTATCCTCCACACGACAGATTACTGCACGTTGTGGACATGAGCACAAAGACTTTGGTTAAAACAGTCAATCTGAACGATTTGCATCATGAGCCGGAAGGAGTGGCCATTAAAGGCAAATGGCTCTATATGGCATTACACATCAGTAAACAGCCTCGAAACGGACAGATTTACAGGTTCAGGATCAAATAGAACACTAACCGACAAGCCCGGTGATGAAGATTACCGCGATTGTGATCGGAGCGACATACTTGATAAGGAAATAGACAACCGGGAAAATCTTGTTGTTCAATTTGATGGAGCCACCGTTCGTGAGTTCGTCACGGACGGCTTTCTTGTCCATCTTCCATCCGACAAAGACAGAGAACAGGAAGGCTCCAAGCGTCATCAAGTAATCGGAGCACATCTTGTCACAGAAATTGAAAATGCTTTCTCCCAGAATCCTTACATCGGAGAGGGGGCCGAACGACAGCGAGCAGAGTATCCCGACCACAAAAGTGGCGAAGAACAGCGCAACAGTAGCCTTGTGCCTCGAAACGCCCTTCTCCTCAACGAGATAGGCAACCCCGACTTCAAGAATGGAGATGGACGATGTAAGCGCGGCGACAAGAATGGTCAGGAAAAACAGAATTGCCGCCAGGCAACTCACAATCTGCCCGCCCGCACCCATCTTTGCGAATATGTAAGGAAGGGTCTCGAACACGAGTCCCGGTCCGGCGGACGGGGCGATTCCGGCTGCGAACACTGCCGGCATGATGGCAACCCCCGCAAGCATCGCGAACAGCAGGTCAGAGACAGCTGTACCCGCTCCGGAGGCGATAAGATTCTCTTTCTCACTGACGTAGGATGAATATGTCAGCATAGTTCCCACGCCCAGAGACAGCGAGAAGAAGCTCTGACCCAAGGCCGCGGAGAATGCCCCTGGAGTCAATTTGGAAAAGTCCGGCTTCACGAGGTACCTTACCCCTTCACCGGATCCCGGAAGCGTGACCGAGTAGATGGCGATGGCCACAATCAGCACGAACAGGATGGGAATCGAAACATTGCTGAACTTCTCGATGCCCTTTTTGACTCCCAGAAAAACGATCAAAGCCGTCAGTGACAGGAATATGAACAAACAGATTATCGGTCCCCAGACCGAAGAGGCGAACTCGCCGAACATCCCGGTGACGGCCTCGGCCTTGTCCGGCGTGAAACTGAAAGTGGAGGATTTGACGAGATATTCAATGGCCCATCCTCCCACCACACTGTAGTAGGAAAGGATGATCAAAGGCGTGATGACCGTCAGAAGCCCAAGCCACTTCCATCTGGAATGCGGAGCGAGGGCGTTCATCGCCCCGAATGTGCTGAGATGGGTCTTTCGGCCAATCACCGATTCCGAGAACAGGATCGGCAAGGAAAGGACGAACGAGCACACTATGTAGATGAGTATAAAGGCTGCGCCGCCATATTCACCTACCATATAGGGGAATCTCCAGATGTTGCCGAGTCCGATGGCGGAGCCGGCGAGGGCCATTATCACAGCAGCGCGGCTGCCGAAACTCTCTCTGTTTGACATATTCGTTAAGTCTGTTATTTGCTCCCGGCCTGTGGGGGAATGCCGGAATAGCATTTTATGATCAATCACCAGGGAAGCCTGTCCGCCTCCTCAAGCACGGAGTGAACGTGCGTTAAGTAAAGCTTGTCCGCCAAGGAATATGCCAGAGCAGATAGCTGTCCTTTCCTATCGCCTCGTTGTCCGCTACCGCCGCTATTACGCATTTTTCCATAAACCGAAACTGTAACCGGGCGTAAAGTTACAATTTTTTACCACATCCGCAAAACATAAAATGAACAAGTTGCGCAGCCGATCCATCTTATGCCAACCAGAACTAGCTTTTAGTTTGTAACTTATGCGAGACGAAAGCCGGATCACTACAACACTTGACAAGTATGGCTCAGGTGTCTTTCACGGCATTCTAACCTCACGCTGGATTCATGGTTTGCAAATAACGGTGGTTTCGACTCACTTGTTTTATCAGTTACGGTGCGTGTTAGCTTTGATTAGCAGTCTAATTTGACGGGAATTTTGAAATATTCAAGAATAATACTTATATTCATCGCTTGGTAATATGAATATGAGGGAGGTGGGTCTTCTGAATGTTCCATAACTGGTATATATGAAAAGGATGGACAGATTGGACAGCGTTGCGACTCTTTTTGTGGGGCGGTGGCGCGGCTTTGGCTTTAACCGCTCTGGGAGGAGGTCAAATGTTCAAAAGTTTGTGGCTGGTAACTTGGCGTTTATCAAAGTTATTAGCTATGTCGTGATGCCGAATTTGGAACTACGACCGAGTTGTCCTCGTTTATTTTCAATGCTTTAAGTGCCACAAAAACTACTATGTTATTTACTCACTCACTTACTTTACTACTATGATTATGATGCGTATGAGATCTCTAACATTGACCGCGCTGGCGGTTCTTATGGTCGGGGTTACGGCCTTTGGGGGGCGGGTGGAGGATGCTTTGCCTTCGGAAACCCTGACATCAGTGACTCGGAATGCTGCCTCAGGGCGGCTGACCACGGACTTCACCGAACACCTTGACCTGAAGGTGGTCTCTAAGGGTGGAGCGGTGACGCTTAGGCATGAGACGGTCTTCTTCGATTCGGAGAAGGATGCTCTGACCAAGGAGTTTGAACAGAGTCCTAACTATGTCTCACTCAATGGCGTGTGGGACTTCCGCTACTACGGATCCGTGCAGGAGATGCTGGCGGCTCAGGAGCCATCACAATCCACGGCCGCGCAAAACGCCCCTTCGACCATCAACGTTCCTGGAAACTGGGAGGTACAGGGCTTCGGAACGGCTATCTATGTCAACCATCCTTACGAGTTCTGCCCTCGGAACCCTCAGCCGCCGCGGCTGCCGGACATGATTCCTACGGGGGTATATTCAAGGACAATCACGCCGGAGTTCGGGGAAGGGGAGAAATGCTATCTGAACCTCTGCGGAGTCAAAGGCGGAGCTTATGTCTTTGTGGATGAGGAGTTTGTCGGTTACAGCGAGGACTCCAAGGATTTGGTGCGCTATGACATCACGCCTTTTGTGCGGAGCGGAAAGGAGGCTGTTCTCCGGCTTGTGGTCACTCGATGGTGTACGGGAAGCTACCTTGAGTGCCAGGATTTCTGGCGCATCAGCGGAATCGAGCGGGATGTCTATCTGTCGCGGGAGCCGGCCACGGTTCCGGATGATTTTGACTGGAATGTGGTTGCCACGCTGGCCGATGACCTCGGCACGGGAGACTTCCGGCTTACCGTCAACTCCTCAGATCCGGTCAATGTCGGATGGAGGCTGCTGGATTCGGGCGGGAAGGAGGTGGCCGCTGCGGCGACCGAATCCGTCGTGGGCGTAAAGGAATGGAAGTCAGCGATCAGGGATGTCGCCAAATGGTCGGCGGAGTCTCCGGAGCTTTACACGCTGATTCTTGGCGTTGACGGAAAGTTCGCCAAGGCCGATGTAGGCTTCCGTCGCCTGGAGATCGTCGGCGACAGGTTCCTCGTCAATGGCCTGCCGGTCAAGTTCAAGGGAGTCAACATCCACGAACACAACCAGTTCACCGGTCATTACATCACCGAGGAGGACATGCTCGCCGACCTGCGACTGATGAAGGAACACAACATCAACGCCATCAGGACCAGTCATTACCCTCTGCCGCGGCGGTTCTACGAACTGTGCGACAAGTACGGCTTCTATGTCTACAGCGAGGCCAACATCGAGTCCCACGGGATGGGTTATAATCTCGAAAAAACCCTCGGCAACAATCCTGACTGGCTGCCTCAGCACAGGGACAGAATCCTCAACATGTACTACCGGACCCGCAACTACCCGTGCGTCACGATCCTCTCTCTGGGCAACGAGGCAGGCAACGGCTGCAACTTCTACGACACCTACAGGGAACTGAAGGCTCTGGAAAGTGGCGGCCAGAACAGACCGGTCTGCTACGAGAGGGCCGTTTTAGAATGGAACACGGACATGTTTGTGCCGCAATACCCTGACGCCGAGTGGTTTCACAAGATGGGAAAGAGCGGCTATCCGAAGCCGGTT
>ULND01026515.1_pt1 | contig 12866 bp, 8 predicted proteins | sample 1951821 | NCBI WGS metagenome assembly ULND01 (sample SAMEA4835567, study PRJEB28245) | human gut metagenome | biome: gut microbiome; material: fecal sample | place: Denmark | collected 2008 | reverse complement strand
AACTGGAGTTCAGAAACAATTCCTGAAAAAGGAAAATTTTACGGGAATTGTAAAATAAAATATCGTATCGGATGCGAAGAATAGTATACAATATAAGCGAAATTGAGCCATATATCAACTGGCTATACTTTTATCATGCCTGGGGATTGAGCGGCAAACCTCGAGAGGAAAAGGAAAAACTGAAGGCTGAGGCGCTCGATATGCTCCATTCATGGGAAGGCGAATATCATACCTATGCCGTCTTCGGACTCTTCGAGGCGAACAGCGAGGGGGATGATATCTGGCTGGAAGGGCAGAAAGTCCGCTTCCCGATGCTCCGTCAGCAGCATCCGGCGGCTCAGGGAGAGCCCAATCTCTGTCTGGCTGATTTCATCCGTCCTCTGGACAGTGGAATAACAGACCGGCTGGGTATCTTCTGCACGACGGTAGATGGCGGTCTGGAGAAGAAATATCGCTCGGACGACTACCTCAATATGATGGCACAGACACTCTGCGACCGGTTGGCTGAAGCCACGGCAGAAAAGTTGCACGAAGAGGTGAGACGCAGCATCTGGGGCTATGCTCCCGACGAGCAGCTGAGCATCGAAGACCAGCATCTGGAGCGCTATCAGGGCATCCGTCCGGCTATAGGATATCCTTCGTTGCCCGATACCAGTGCCAACTTCATCATCGACCAGCTCATCGATATGAGTCAGGTGGGCATCCGGCTCACCACAAGCGGAATGATGACGCCTCATGCCAGTGTATCGGGGCTGATGTTTGCACATCCCAAGTCGCGGTATTTCGAACTGGGACGGATAGGAGACGACCAGCTTCGCGACTATGCACAGCGCAGAGGAGTGCCCGTGCAGGCAATGAAAACGTATCTTCAATCAAGTTTGATCAAGAAATGATAGCAAGAATATTGATACCCGTAGTGGTATTCACCCTGTTGCCGTATCTGTGGATATATAAAAGGTATGGCAAGTTACGGCTGAAGAGTCTCTGGCAGCGGGTGCTCTTCTGGTTGCCGGCTTTCGTGGTTATCGCCTACAGTGCATATATCACGATGCTGCCCAACTTCCTGCCACGCAATCCGGTGCTCATCGACATCTGGTTTGTGATAATGGCAGTATGTGCGGTTCCGCAGTTTGTCTTCAGCCTGTTCTGTGTCTTCGGTTGGTGCTGTATGCGGCTCCTTCACGGCCATCGCAACTGGGGCAAGCTCCTCGGACTGGTAGTGGGAGCGGTGGCGTTCTTCTGCTTTATCTACGGATTTACCGAAGGTTTTCCTAAGATGCAAGTCAAGCGTATCACCATCTATGTACCTAATCTGCCGAAGTCTTTCGAGGGCTATCGCATCGTTCAGTTCAGCGATATCCATCTCGGGTCATACTATGGCTGGCGTGGTCATCTGCCTCAGCGCGATATCGACAGCATTAATGCCGAAAAACCTGATCTGATTTGCTTTACGGGTGATTTACAGAATGTTACGCCCGATGAACTGCCTGAGTATCAGGCGCTGCTCAGCAGTCTGAAAGCCAGAGATGGTGTGATGAGTGTGCTGGGCAATCACGATTACACCTATTATATGGATGTAGATGATGAGCAGGAGATAGCTGCGCTCGAGAAGCGGATGCAGGACTTCCAGCGGAGTTGCGGATGGCGCCTGCTGATGAATGAGCATGTGGCGGTGCATAGAGGCGCTGACAGCATCTATGTAGCTGGTACAGAGAACTATGACAATCCAAAGCGAACCAATGTAAGGAAGGCGCTGTATGGCATCAGACCGGGCTCTTTCGTGCTGATGCTGCAGCATATTCCGAAGCAATGGCGCGAGACCTGGCCTTCTACTATTAATAAGGAGAAGGATGAGGATGGCGATGTGATAGGACCTGACAGGAAGGATTCGCTGGTCGTAGCACCGCAGCTTACGCTGAGCGGTCATACGCATGCGGGGCAGATCAGTATCCTGGGCTTGCGTCCGTCGATGTTTACTCCCTATGATTACGGTCTCTTCGAGGAGGAGGGTTGCCAGCTCTATACCACATCGGGTCTGGGCGGTACCGTTCCAATCCGCATAGGGGCTACGGCAGAAATCGTGGTCATCACACTCAAAAGAAAATGAGGAGTGTTGAGTGTTGAATGTTAAATGTTGAGTGTTAAATTATTCATTCTTAAATAAAAAATGAAGTACTTATATCGTCTGTATCAGCTTGTAATATGCTTGCCTATCCTGTTGGTAGCTAGCGTTTTAACCAGTCTATCTACCGTTTTGGGATGTATGCTGGGCAATGGCCATTTCTGGGGCTATTATCCCGGCAAGTATTGGTCCTGGCTTTGGGTCCGCATCCTCCTCCTGCCTGTAAAGGTGGAGGGACGTGAGCATCTCAAGAAGAACCAGAGTTATGTTTTCGTGGCCAATCATCAGGGCGCTTTCGATATCTTCCTGATATACGGTTTTCTGGGCAGAAACTTCAAGTGGATGATGAAGAAGGGCTTGCGCAAAGTGCCTCTCATCGGTATCGCCTGTGAGTATGCGCACCACATCTTTGTAGACAAGAGCGGACCTTCTAAGATCCGTGCTTCTTATGACCGTGCTCGCGAGGTGCTTAAAGAGGGCATGTCGCTGGTGGTATTCCCAGAGGGTGCCCGTTCGTTTACGGGGCACATGGGCGTGTTCCGCCGCGGTGCTTTCATGCTTGCCGATGAACTGCAGTTGCCGGTATGTCCGCTTACCATCAATGGCAGTTTTGATGTGAAGCCTCGCATGAAGGACATCTACTGGGCTTTCTGGCATCCTCTGAAGCTCACCATCCATGAGCCTATCGAGCCGATAGGCAAGGGAGCTGACAATATCAAGAACCTGATGAACAAGAGCTATGAGGCGATCATGAACGGACTTGACAAGAAATATCAGGGGTTTGTAGAGAATCCGGACCAATAATTTCGGGTTTTTGCTTGTTATTTCAAAAATAAGTTGTAATTTTGCATCTGTATTACATTATATAGAATCAGAATCATTAAAATTAGAAGAAGTTATGAGTGATAGCATAGTAATCATTCCTACATATAATGAGAAGGAAAACATCGAGAAAATCATCCGTGCTGTCTTCGGTCTCGAAAAGCAGTTTGATATCCTCGTTATCGATGACGGAAGTCCTGACGGTACTGCTGCCATTGTTAAGGGCTTGATGGCTAATGAGTTTGCCGGTCGTCTGCATATCCTGGAGCGTTCGGGTAAACTCGGTTTGGGTACCGCCTATATCATGGGCTTCAAATGGTCATTGAAGCAGGGCTATGACTTCATCTTCGAGATGGATGCCGACTTCAGTCATGATCCTAATGATTTGCCTCGTCTCTATGCGGCAACTCATGATGAGGGGTATGATGTGGCTGTAGGCTCAAGATATATTTCGGGTGTGAACGTGGTCAACTGGCCTATCGGACGCGTATTGATGAGCTATTTCGCTTCTAAATACGTACGTATCGTAACCGGATTTAAGGTGAATGATACCACAGCAGGATTCGTCTGCTACCGACGTAAGGTGTTGGAAACCATAGATTTGGATGCTATCCGCTTCAAGGGCTATGCTTTCCAGATAGAGATGAAATATACGGCTCATCGAATAGGTTTCAAGATCAAGGAGGTGCCTGTCATCTTTGTTAACCGTCGTGAAGGTGTGAGCAAGATGAGTGGTGGCATCTTTGGTGAGGCTTTCTTTGGCGTGATGCGACTGCGCCTGGATGGCTGGTTCAAGAAATATCCGAAGAAGGATTAATACTCAGTAATCACTAATCAGTACTTGGATGGAAATCCAAAAGATAGAAAAAACATACGGGCGTTCGCCACAGGCGGATGCCCTCTTTGATTTGATGGGGAAGAAGTCGGTTCATTCCATTTTTCTCCAGGGTTTGCTGTGTTCTTCGGCTCCGATGTTCTTTGCTTCTCTGCAGGGGAAGATGAGGCGTTCGGTACTCTTCGTACTGGATGATGCCGATGAAGCAGGCTATTTTTATCACGATCTCACTCAGATGATGGGGCAGGAGAAGGTCTTCTTCTTTCCTTCCAGCTATCGGCGTGCCGTGAAATTTGGGCAGCGTGATGCAGCGAACGAAATCCTACGTACAGAGGTGCTGGCGCGCCTCTCTTCGGGAGGACATTTCCTGGTAGTCACTTATCCCGATGCACTGGCAGAACTCGTTGTGGCTAAGCAGAATCTGGATGAACGGATTCTGAAACTGACTGTAGGCCAGCAGATTGCTCAGACCGATGTGGTTCATACTCTGCGCGATTTCGAACTTAAAGAAACCGATTATGTTTATGAACCGGGCCAGTTTGCCGTGCGTGGAAGCATCCTCGATGTCTATTCCTACAGCTGCGAATATCCGTTCCGTATCGACTTCTTCGGCGATGAGATTGACACTATCCGTACCTTTGATGTTGAGACCCAGCTCTCGCAGGCGAAGCGCACAGAGATAGAAATCGTGCCCGAACTCGCCCATATCGAGAGCAACAAGCAGTGTTTCCTCAATTTTCTCTCCGAAAGTACGCCAGTCGTTGCGAAAGACCTTTCTTTCGTTTGCGACCGCATCGGTCAGATCTATACCGAAGGCTTCTCATCGCAGAGCCTTACCGAGCAGCTGGAGGGAGCTACTGAGGTAGAGGCTGAGCGCATCAGACGTGACATGAAGACCGAGCTCAACCTCGTTTCTCCGCTCGATTTCAAGAAGGCAGTAGCGGCTCATCTCCGTATCGAGTTCGGCAAGGTCGCTCCGTCAGAGAGTTCGGCTGTGATACCTTTCAATATCGCTCCACAGCCTCTTTTCCATAAGAATTTCAATTTGCTTTGTCAAACTCTGGAGGATTTCCTGCTCCAGGGTTACACCTTATATATATTGGCAGATAGCCAGAAGCAGCAACAGCGCCTGAAGGATATCTTTGAAAGCGAAGAGCTGAAGCGCTACGCCATCCGTTTTACACCGGTAGACAAGACGCTTCATGAAGGCTTTACTGACCATGACAAGAAGTGCTGTTTCTTTACCGATCATCAGATTTTTGACCGTTTTCATAAATATAACCTGCGCTCAGATAAAGCGAGAGCCGGCAAGATGGCACTCACCATGAAGGAACTGCAGGAGATGGAAGTGGGAGATTTTATCGTGCATGTAGACTTCGGTATCGGCAAGTTCGGCGGTCTGGTTAGGATTCCTGTGGGCAACAGCTATCAGGAAATGATCCGCATCGTCTATACGAACAATGACAAGGTGGATGTTTCTATCCACTCGCTTTATAAAATCAGCAAATATCGCCGCAGCGATACCGGTACTCCGCCTCGCCTGTCTACACTGGGTACAGGTGCCTGGGATAAACTCAAGGACAAAGCTAAGAAGCGAATCAAGGACATTGCGCGCGACCTGATCAAACTCTATGCCCAGCGCCGACGGGAGAAGGGATTCGCCTTCAGTGCCGACAATTATCTGCAGCATACGCTGGAGGCTTCCTTCCTGTATGAAGATACGCCAGACCAGAATAAGGCTACTCAGGAGGTGAAGAAGGATATGGAGAGCGGCAGACCGATGGACCGTCTGGTTTGTGGCGATGTGGGCTTCGGCAAGACTGAGGTTGCCATCCGTGCAGCCTTCAAGGCAGCGTGCGACAGCAAGCAGGTTGCGGTGCTGGTGCCTACTACCGTTCTGGCTTTCCAGCACTATCAGACTTTCAAAAAGCGTCTGGAAGGCATGCCTGTAAGGGTAGACTATCTCAGTAGAGCCCGTACAACGAAGGAAACCAGAGAGGTGCTTGACGCCCTGAAAGAGGGTAAGATTGATATTCTCATAGGTACGCATAAGCTGATATCAAAGACCGTGAAATGGCATGACCTGGGACTGCTCGTCATCGATGAAGAGCAGAAGTTCGGTGTGTCTACCAAAGAGAAACTCCGTCAGCTCAAGGTAAATGTCGATACACTCACGATGAGTGCCACTCCGATTCCGCGAACCCTCCAGTTCTCTCTGATGGGCGCCCGGGATATGAGTATCATGCGCACTCCGCCACCTAACCGTTATCCGATTCATACCGAACTGGTAACGTTTAGTAGTGAAGTTATCTGCGATGCCATCAATTTCGAGATGAGCCGAAACGGACAGGTTTATTTCGTATGCGACAGAATATCCAAGCTTCCGGAGCTCAAGATGCTCATAGAGAAGCATATTCCAGACTGTAGGGTAGCAATCGGTCACGGACAGATGAAGCCTGAGGATTTGGAGAAAATCATCATGGGCTTTATCAATTACGATTATGATGTACTGCTTTCTACCACTATTGTAGAGAACGGTATCGACATTTCCAATGCCAATACGATTATCGTGAGCGATGCTCATCACTTCGGATTGAGTGACCTGCATCAGATGCGTGGACGCGTAGGAAGAAGCAACAAGAAGGCTTTCTGCTATCTGATGGCGCCACCTAAGAGTGCACTTACTCCTGAGGCGCGTCGCCGTCTGGAGGCTCTGGAGACGTTCAGCGAACTGGGTAGCGGCTTCAATCTAGCCATGCAGGACCTGGATATCCGCGGTGCGGGTAATCTGCTGGGCTCTGAGCAGAGCGGTTTTATGGAAGATCTGGGTTATGAAACCTACCAGAAAATTCTCTCTCAGGCTGTCACAGAGTTGAAGAACGAGGAGTTCTGTGATCTTTATCAGGAGAAGATGGATGAAGGTGCCCAGCTTACGGGTGATGATTTCGTTGACGATTGTGGCATAGAGAGCGATCTGGAGATGTATTTTCCTCAGACTTATGTGCCGGGTGACAGTGAGCGCATGCTCCTTTATCGTGAACTGGACCGTCTGGAGAGCGATGAGGAAGTAGAGGATTACCGCAAGCGTATGATAGACCGCTTTGGTCCTGTGCCTCATGAAGCAGACGAACTGATGCATGTGGTAGGTCTGCGTAGGGTAGGCAAGAAGCTAGGTTGCGAGAAAATTATTCTCAAGCAGGGCTATATGCAGATGCAGTTTGTGAGCAATGTAAACAGTCCGTTCTACAGAAGTCAGATGTTTAACCGCATACTCGCTTACGTTACCAGTCATATTCAAGATTGTGTTCTGAAGGAAAAATTCAACAAGCGAATGCTTCGCATCAATGATGTGAAGACTGTAGGGCAGGCTGTAAATCTGTTGAATCAGATATCGCAGATAGATTTAGGTAATGAAAAGAAATAATCTGTGTCTACAGTCTATGGGTAAAATCCTCTATCAATTGTGGAAGTAGACAATAAAATAGACTATTGATTTATACTGAAAGGTTATAAATCAGACAACGTTACATGATGATATGTCAACTTTACATGATAATATGTTTCAGTTTAGTGTATAAAAAAAACATTGGAATCTCAATATCCCTATTGAACTCCAATGTTTTATTTTTTGTATAAGTAAAAGATGATGATAAGCGTTTCACAACGCATTTTGAATTTTTCTGTTGCAAAGATACTATTTTTCATTATAATATAGGGGTAATATTTTGTATTTTATGGGGTAATATTTGATTAAATTTATAAAAATGAAACTGAAAACACATTTATATAACAAATAATACCTGTAGAATGAACTATTTTATGGGATAAAAATAAAAAATAGTGGAAAAACACATAAAAAAGTTCTTTATTTCATTTTTTATTTGTACCTTTGTTCAGGCATACAACAATTTTAAATATATATATAAACATGAGACAGAAAAAGTACATCTTAAGCGAGCAGGAACTTCCTACTCAGTGGTACAACATTCAGGCAGATATGCCTAACAAACCATTGCCACCGTTGAACCCTCAGACACACCAGCCAATGAATGCTGATGATTTGTCACACGTATTTAATAAGGAGTGCTCAAAGCAGGAACTTGATACAGAGCACGCTTGGATTGATATTCCGGAAGATGTGCTGGAGAAGTACACCTTCTACCGTTCAACCCCTCTTGTACGTGCTTACGCCCTTGAGGAGGCACTCGGTACTCCGGCGCATATCTATTTCAAGAATGAGAGTATCAATCCGTTAGGCTCTCATAAAATCAATTCAGCCATTCCTCAGTGCTACTACTGTAAGCAGGAGGGTGATACCAATGTCACTACAGAGACTGGTGCAGGCCAGTGGGGTGCAGCCCTCTCTTATGCAGCAAAACTCTACGGCCTGGAGGCTGCAGTTTATCAGGTAAAGATTACCATGCAGCAGAAACCATACCGTTCCAGTATCATGCGTACGTTTGGAGCCACAGTAGAGGGTTCTCCTTCCATGAGTACACGCGCAGGTAAGAACATTATCACACGTGATCCTCATCATCCTGGTTCCCTCGGTACTGCCATCAGTGAGGCTGTTGAACTGGCTACAACCACACCGGGCTGTAAGTATACGCTGGGTTCTGTGCTCAATCATGTGGCACTTCACCAGACCATTATCGGTCTAGAGGCAGAGAAGCAGATGGCGATGGCAGGTGAGTATCCTGATCAGGTGATTGCTTGTTTCGGTGGTGGTAGTAACTTTGGTGGTATTGCCTTCCCATTCCTCCGTCACAACTTCACAGGCGAGCGCCATACTGAGTTTATTGCTGCAGAGCCGGAGAGCTGTCCTAAGCTGACTCGCGGTAAGTTCGAGTATGATTTCGGTGATGAGGCAGGTTACACTCCATTGCTGCCAATGTTTACTCTGGGTCATGATTTCAAGCCTGCCAACATTCATGCAGGTGGTCTCCGTTATCATGGTGCTGGTATGATTATCTCCCAACTTCTGAAGGATGGTTATCTGCATGGTGTAGATATCCCTCAGCTGGAGTCATTCAAGTCAGGTATGCTCTTCGCTCAGACCGAGGGTATCATTCCTGCTCCAGAGAGCTGTCATGCGATTGCAGCCACTATACGTGAGGCTCTGAAGGCTAAGGAAGAGGGCAAGGAGAAGGTTATCCTGTTCTGTCTCTCAGGTCATGGTCTTATCGATATGCCGTCTTACGATAGCTTTATCAATGGCGATTTGCACGATTATTCTGTGAGTGATGAAGAAATCCAGCAGTTCCTCAAAGATGTGCCAAAGGTTGACTAAATTATAGTTAACAGTATATACTTTATAGCAAACAGTTGACAATTATTCTTTGAGATATATTGAAATAACAATATCACATTATAAAAGAAGCCAGGCTGCGAAAAGCAACCTGGCTTTTTATTTAGAGATTCTGTTCTCTTTTATTTAGAAATTCTATTCTCAGTTCGAGACTTCAATCTTTCATTAGAAGTTCAACCACTCTTCGATAGCCTTAGCGATGACATCGAAGCTTGTGGTAGGCTCGAAGCGGGCTACGACCTGACCCTTCTTGTTAACGAGGAACTTGGTGAAGTTCCACTTGATATCGGCACTCTCCTTGTAGTTAGGATCAGCCTCGCTCAACATCTTGTCGAGAACAGGGTAGAGAGGGTGGCTCTCGTCCCAACCAGCAAAGCCCTTACATTCTTTCAGAAATTTGAAGAGAGGGGCAGCATCGTCTCCGTTTACCTTGATCTTCTTGTAGCGCTGGAACTCTGTGCCGTATGTAAGCTTGCAGAACTGATGAATGCTTTCATCTGTACCAGGGGCTTGCTGACCAAACTGGTTGCAAGGAAAATCAAGTATTTCGAAACCTTGAGAATGATAGGTCTCATAAAGTTTCTCCAGTTCCTCATACTGAGGGGTGAAACCACACTTTGTAGCGGTGTTAACGATGAGCAGCACTTCGTTGGCATACTCCTTGAGGGAAACATCCTTTCCCTTTCTGTCTTTAACAGAAAATTCGTAAACAGTTCTCATTTTTTTTATCTTTATGTATGTGTTATCTATATTTCCGATCTCAACTTATATAATCTAGAGTGCAAAGATACTACTTTTCTCTTAGAATACTTCAAGAGTTTTTTTAAAAATTCTAAAAATCGAACAAAATCATAGATGAAGGAATAAGCGTAACAGAACTTTCGCAAGTTTTGTCCCATACGCCCTGAAAGGGCAGAAGCCCCTAGCCCAGGGCATCGCCCTGGGTAATTACGGACTCAAACCTGTCGCCCTGTAAGGGCAAAAGCTTTAAAACTCCAGACAAAACATAAAGCTTTTGCCCTTACAGGGCGTCTTGCTGATTGCCATCATACCCAGGGTGTTGCCCTGGGCTAGGAGCTTTTGGGCCTTCAGCCCGTACTTGAACCACATGCGAAAGTTCTATGCGTAATATATATAATGTAGATAGTATCGCAGTTAAGAGTATATAGATTCCGTAGATAATTGGGTTTGTGAATAGAAAGGTGTGTAGATTATAAGACTACATAACGGCCTGCATGAAAGTTATAAAAATAAAAAAATGCAGGATTTTCACAAACCCTGCATTCTTTTTTTCTTTACCTCTTTTTCCTCAAAAAACAAAGAAAAAGAGGTTTACGATTAATCTATCATTTAACTTTTCTAAGAACTTGTTGCAAAGATACTACATTTTCTTGTAACACCAAACTTTTTCTCAGTTTTTTTTCAGTAAAAAGGGAAAATTAATCAAATACCCCCCATTTTTATACTTTTTTGCAATATTCGGTCAAAAAACAAAGCAAAACGGCTCAATTTTATGACTAGTCTGCTTTTTTCCTTGTTTGAACATTTTGCTGTGTACGATAACGAAGAAGGCTGTGTCCGGCAACAACTGAAGATATGTCCTATAATTATGTATTACTTTTTTGTCAATACAGATAAAAGCAGCCATCAGTAATGATGACTGCTTTCATCTGTAATGATGCGGGCTATCCCTGCGTTCTGTTTCGGTATTCAGTAGGCACGATACCCGTTTCTTTCTTGAATACCTTTGAGAAATACTTAGGGTCAGTAAAACCTACTGCGAAGGCGATACTGGTCAGTGTATCGTCTGTATTGCGCAATATCTCGCATGCCTTCTTGATACGTATATGGCGAACGAAGTCTACCGGTGTCATTCCGGTCGTTGCTTTCACCTTATTATATAGTACGCTTCGGCTCATACCGATTTCGTTCGAGATGTCATCAATCTTGAGTTCCGGGTTGCCTGCATTTTCAACAACAAACCTGAAGATACGCATCATGGTTCTGTCTTGAATCTGTGCCGCCATAAATGCCAGCTCGCTGTTTGGGTTAACCGCTTCGTTCTCGGCACTAGTTTCAGCCTGGTTAAGAGCAGGCAGAGGAGCTGCTGCAGGCAGTATTCTCAGGGCTGCTATGGCATCTTTATCGCCAGTTTCCTTCAGTTTTCTGATGACATCCATCTGAATGTTGCGGCGCTGGGTGAGGATAGCCTCTATTCGGCCGAGCAGATAAGGGGTAGAGAATGGCTTGGTGATATAGGCATCAACACCTTCATCAAAGCCTCGCTGCTGGTCTTCTACGCTTGCCTTGGCCGAGAGAATCATCACTGGGATGTTGTTGAGGGTGGTATCCTGCTTAATCTCGTGAATCATCGACAAACCATCCATCACAGGCATGGTAACGTCTGTAAGGATAAAGTCGGGCGTCTCCTTGCGCGCCATTACCAAGCCAGCCTTTCCGTTCTCTGCGAGCAGCACGTTATAGGTAGGCGAGAGGATACTGTAGAGGAACTTGCGCAGGTCGGCATTGTCTTCAACTACCAGTACCGTCTGGTCTTTGTATTCCGCTTCTTCTTGTGCTTCTTTCTGTTCCTTGCCCATTTCTTCCAGTCGTTCAGCCTCTTCATCCTTTTCTTCTTTCTGTTTGTTTACTTCTTCCAGATAGTCGGATGCATTGCGGTCGTCAATCTGTCCGTTCTCTTTCTCCCTTTCTGCCAGGTCGTAATCTTCCTCGCTCAGACCGCTGTTCGTATGGAAGTCTGCCTTGTTGCCATATCTCTGAACCTTGTCCAGCATTACCAGCATCTCGTTGGCATTGTCTGCCACCATTTTCAGCAGTTCCTTGCCCTTTCGGGTGATACCCGGTTCGGTATCCAAAACGGTTTTTACCGGGGCTCCGATGAGCGTTAGAGGGGTTCTCAGACGGTTGGCTGCATCGTTGTAGAACTCGTTCTTCATCACGCTCATCTCGTGGGTTACGTTCTCGTGCTGGCGCTGGTTGTAGGTATAGAAGATTGCGCCTACGATACCGAAGAGCAGAAGCAGCATCAGAAATTTGCCCCAGATGCTCTCCCAGAAGGTAGGGCGCACTTCGATAGGCAGTTCTGCCACATACTTGCTCCATACACCGTGAGAGTTGGTGGCTCTCACCTTGAGTACGTAATCGCCATGACTGATACGGTTGAAGCCGATGCTATTGCTGCTTCCGTTTGATATCCACACTCCGGGAGCTGTAAAACCATCTATGCGATAGAGATATCTGGTCTGATACTTACGCTGATAATCGAGCGATGCGAAGTTGATGGTCAGATTTCGCTTGTTGGCAGGAATCACCACTTTATCCTTGTGCAGGATAGGTTCCGACTCCTTCTCTCCGCTATAATGGAGGGAACAGAAGATGACTTTAGGCTGGTAGTTGCTCTTCTTCAGCGTAGCCGGATTGAAGGTAATCAGTCCCATCGGGGTACCTACCGAGATGTTGTTGCTTGCCGGATCGTGGTAAGGACGGCTTTGCGAGAACGACATGTTGAAGTCGAAGTCGTTAGGTCCGAACACATTGCACTGGCCCGTTTTCGGGTTTACGCAGTCGATACTCGATTCTCTGATTACCCAGATTCTTCCCTGGTTGTCTTCTACCATGCCCTGTACGATGCCTTCGTTAATATCGATGGCATGGAAGTATTTCATCTTCAGGTTGTCTTGCAGGAGCGATTTGCTCACAATCTCTTCCATCACACCGCCCTGTTGCGAGATATACATCTTGCCGCTGGTGTGCTCCAT
>ULND01052173.1_pt1 | contig 13217 bp, 7 predicted proteins | sample 1951821 | NCBI WGS metagenome assembly ULND01 (sample SAMEA4835567, study PRJEB28245) | human gut metagenome | biome: gut microbiome; material: fecal sample | place: Denmark | collected 2008 | reverse complement strand
CGCCTCCATCCAGTCCGTGCCTTCATTGCGCACCGTGAGCAGCAGGGCGGTGGGCTTGCCGGAAACGAAGAGGCTGATATGCTCGTTCATGCATACTCTTTTTTTCTCTTCGGGCGTCTTGGCAAGTTCTGCCAGCAGGAGGGTGGAGGGTTCGGCGTTGATGACCGGAAACCACCCGAAACGTTGGGGCAGGGTATCGAGTCCCCATAGACCGGTGCAGTCGCTTTGCGTGGTGACTACCGGTTCGGCCCCGAGGATATTCGCTACCTGGTGGGTCAGTTCGTTGGCTCCTCCGATGTGTCCGGAAAGTACGGAGATGGCAAATTTACCGGTACTGTCCACGCAAATCACGGCAGGGTCGGTATATTTGTTCTTCACGCAAGGAGCGATGGTGCGGACACAGATTCCCATGGCGCCAATGAAGACAAAGGCATCATAGCGGTTGAAGTTTTCCGCTGTGAATTTGCCGGCGGATTCTATATGTGTGCATCCCTCTTCGTGCCTGAGGGTGAAGATTTCGGAGTCGGGAAGTTCGTTGAGCAGTGATTGGGCTATGCTCAAACCGGCTTCGGAGATTAGAATAATAGCTGTTTTCATAATGGGTATGTTTAAGAAAGCGTGGCTTTCATAATTTCAATGGGGTTATATTCGTTCAAGGCGATATGGGTGGAAGGGTGGAGCACCATTCCGTTCCGCTCGATTCCTCGGCAGAACGCCTCCTTGCTTTCTGCCGATACGGAGTTGAAGACGATGCAGCCTTCGGGGTGCAGCACTTGTTTCACTTTCTCTATCATTTCCTCCAGATGTCCGCCGTGTCCACCGATGAAGACGGCATCGGGGCGGGCAAAGGGAGTGAGGTCGGTGTGCAGGAAATCTCCGGTTATCGCCGTAATGCCCGGCGCGCCGAAGCGGCGGGAGTTGGTGTCCATCAGCTCTTTTCCTTCGGGGCGTATCTCGAAGGAGATGACGGCGAGATGAGGAAATTGCAGGCGGGCTTCGATGGAGACGGAACCGGTACAGAAACCGATGTCCCAGAAGACGCGGCGGCGGTTCAGTTCCAATGCCTGCAGGGTGAGCAGGCGGATGGGAGCCTTGGTTATCATGCGGGCGCGTCCGTCAAGATGTGCAAACTCTTCATCGGGGATGCCGAAGGGACGGACTGGAAAGTCTGGGGCTTCGCTACCGTGCAGGGAGTTTGTGCGGCATTGTCCGGGATGGCTGTCCAGCAGCAGGCAGTTGGGATGTTCGAAGTCACCGGAAACCGCTTCCTGGGGTGTCATCCGGCGTATGCGTTCCTTTTCGGGATTGCCGAGATGCTCGCCGATGTATAGTGTGTAGTGGGAGTACCCGTATTCCAGCATGCGGGCGGCAATGGTGGCCGGGGTATGTTCGCGGTCGGTGAGGATGCCTATTTTGGGGGCACGCTCTATGAGGGCACGGTCGAACTCCTGCCAGGGGCGTCCTGTCAGGGAGACGGTGCGTATGTCGTCATACGGCATGACGAGGCGGTGTGCCAATGTCTGCAAGGAATTGAAAGCGGGATAGAGCAGAATGTCTGCCTCGGGAAGCTTACGCTTTATGGTATTGGCAAAACCGAAGAATAACGGGTCGCCGGACGCGAATACAATGATGGAGTCGTCCGTAGCCGTCTCTTCGAAGCGGGTAAATATTTCTTCATAACGGGAAAAGACACGCTCCAGCGGTACGGTGATGGAAATCCATTCGGCCCCGGCAGGCAGCAGAGGACCGACAATCTCCTTATGCCGTATGCCACCGGAGAAGACCTTCCCCTTCCGTATCTGTGCCAGTGCTTCCGGTGGAAAGAAGGGGGAACGGTTGTCATCCATTCCTATGATTATAAATCTGTGTTTCATTCAATGAGTAATCTTATGAAAATATCAAGTAATGTAAGGGGGCATAACAAGTAATGTTATCGGTCGTAACAAGTAATGTTATGGAATGTCTCTTTTCACTTACACATCCCTGCCCGGGCGCAACTGCTCCGCATCGTTGTAGCACAGCACGGAGTTCACCAGCGTGGCAGCTAAGTTACTGCCTCCCTTACGTCCTTCTACGATAATCTTGGGTATTTCCGTAAAGGGTTTCACCATGTGTTTGGACTCCTGCACATGCACGAAGCCTACCGGTGCAGCAACAATGCCCGCCGGATGTGCCTTGCCCTTACGTATCAGGTCGCAGAGTTCCATAAGTGCCGTAGGTGCATTGCCGAATACAAAGAAAGCATCGGGATGCTCCTCCACAGCCAGGCGGATGCCTGCCTGGGTACGGGTGATGCCTTTCTCTGCAGCCATCGTCGCTGTGCGCGGGTCGCCGAGGTAACATTTCACCTCTATGCCCAGCCGCTGCAAAGCTCCTTTGCGGATACCGCTGGCTGCCATCGTGACGTCTGTGACAATCGTCTTGATTCCGCCTTTCTCGATGGCTTGATACAAGGAAGCCACGGCACCTTCGTCCGTATGCAGCAGATGCTCCATTTCAAAATCGGCGGTGGTATGTATGGCATGGAGTAAAGCCCATTTATGGTCGAGGGGAATATGCTTGTTCTTCAGTTCCTTTTCGATGGTACGGAAACTACGAATCATGATGTCTTGCCCGATGCCCGTGGCTTCGGTATTCGTGTCCCGGTAATAGCCGCGCGGAGTGATGAAGGCTCCGTTCCATTCGTAGGACTGTGAGTTGCCTATCAATACGACTGTAAACATATCCACCTCTTCGGGATTGAAATCTCCCAGCGTGGTGATGTGTACCGCTTGTTCCGGGCGTCCTGCCTGGCGCACATATCCCACGGGCGTTTCCGGTGAGCGTCCTTCCTGCAGAAAGAGTTCTTTCAAGCGGTAAAGCTGCCAGTAGCGTCCTTCACTTTTGGGGTTGTAGACTGCCGTCACGAAGTCGGCGGCAGCGGCTGGGATGATACGCCTTTCAATACGCTCCCAGGGAGTCATCAGGTCTGAAAGGGAGATGACGCAGAAGTCATGTCCCACGGGAGCTCCCAGCAGTGAGGCTGCCTTTTGGAAAGCGCTGATGCCCGGCAGCGAAACGATTTCCACGTTGCTGTTCCTTTCCCGCTTCATCTCGTAGACAAGCGGCGTCATACCATAGATGCCCGCATCCCCGGAACTGATGACGCAGACCGTCTTTCCCTGCTCTGCCAGCTCGAAAGCCTGCTCGGCACGGGCGCGCTCACGCTTCATGCCGGTATCTATGCATGTTGTTGAGGGGTGGAGATAAGGGATTACAAATTGGAAATAATACTTATATCCCACCACTACATCTGATTCTTGCAAAGCGGAAATTACGGCGGGAGTTATATCCGATTCATTGCCCGGTCCGATGCCGGCAACAATTATTTTGGGGTGTTTCATATCCATATGTTCTATTGGCATACAAAGATAGAACTTATATTTGACGAAACCGAAAAAACTCTGTGCTAATCCGCGTAATCTGTGGTGAAACTTTATTGTCTAAACCTGCAAGTGCCGGTATTCGCTCGGAGTATAGCCTACGTTTTTCTTGAATACTCGGTTGAAGTGCTGCGAATACTGGTATCCCAGCTCATAGGCAATCTGGCTGACTGTCTTCCCGCTTCCTATAATCATTTCTTTGGCCAGGTCGATGATTTTGTTCTGGATATATTCTTGCGCCGTCTTTCCGGTTTCCTTCTTCACCAAATCTCCGAAATAGTTAGAAGAGAGGAACACTTTGTCTGCGAAGTATTTCACGGAAGGCAGTCCTTCGGTCTGCGGTTTGTCGCTCTGGAAATAGTCGTCTATCAGTGCTTCAAATTTCATCAGGATGTCTTTGTTGGCTGCCGAGCGGGTGATGAACTGGCGTTCGTAGAAACGCATGCAGTAGTCCAGCAGCAGTTCGATGTTGCGTGCAATCAGACCCTTGCTGTGCTTGTCGATGGGGCGTTGGATTTCCATCTTAATCTTCTTCAGACAGTCGAGGAAGATTTCTTTCTCGTCTTCGGACAAATGCAGTGCCTCGGTAGAGGAATAGGAAAAGAAGGAATACTGCTTTATTCCCTGTCCCAGCGAGGTGCCTTTTATCAAGTCGGGGTGGAACAGCAGGCCGGAGGCGCTGGGCTGCATACCTTCCAGCATGTTGACCTCGGTCACCTGGCCCGGGGCGAAGCTGGTTACCGTGCCTTCCTGGTAATCGTAAAACTGTTTTCCATAGCGTATATCTCCGCATTTGGTATTTTTGAGGAAAAGGGCGTATACGCCATAGTTCAACGTGAAATGTCTGGGGTATCCGGTGGCTTCGGACAAGTCGACTACGCTGACCAGCGGGTGCAGGGTTTCGAGACCGAACATCTTGTTGTATTGGTCTACTGCATTGAGCTTGATTACTTCTTCCATAAACGTTCCTGTTAGTTTTGTACAAATGTAGAGAATAATCCGGAAAGTACCATATCGCAGGAGGAGGAATCCGTAATATGGTTACAAATGTCCGTAATCTGTGTACATTGAAAAGAGCTACACCCTTTGTCCGGGATGGTGTAGCCATCCGGAGCAAAGGGTGTAGCCTTGGTATGTAAAAGGTGTAGCCCTTTTACGCTTGCTGGTTATCAATCTTTTAGCATGGCTTTGATGTGTTCCATATAGAGCTGGCGGATGGCTTTGTTTTCGCCCAGTCCCTGCATGCGTACATTCACTTGATAGCCTTGCTTTTCAAGTTCCGTCTTCCACACGCCGGCAATATCTTCCTTGGTATGGTTGCCGCATACCAACAGCAACGGAACCAATGTCACGCTCTTGGGGCGTGTCTCTTTCAGTTGCAGCAGGGTTGCGTCCAGGGTGGGGTATCCTTCAATGGTGCTGACGTGGAAGTTCTTCAGTCCATGGGCTTTCATCATGAAGTCGAGCATGGCGTAAGTAGCCGTGCTGGGTAGCTGGTTGCCGTGCCCCACATAGACAATGTCTTCTTTCTTTCGCAGCTGTTCGGCGGTCAGTATACCGATTACCTTCTCGCAGTCTTCGACGGAGTAGAGCAGGGGATTTCCCACTTTTATCTCCTTGAAGAAGGGACGGAGCTTGTCTGCATCCCTGCGGACGGAGGTCATCTCACTGCCTTCTATCAAGGTGGTGCTCTGGACGTAGATGGTCCGGTAGCCTTCGGCGCGAAGTTTCAGCAGTGCATCCGTAGGGCTGTCTTTGTACACACCCTCCTTGGCAAGTCTTTTTCGTACAATCGGCGAGATGTATGCTTCGCGCACTGTAAACTGCGGAAAGGCTTCTTGTGCCTCACGGGTCACGACGTCGAGCGTCAAGGCACGTGTCTGAGGGTCCGAACTGCCATAATGGGTGATGAGCAGAGCCGCCTTCTCCTCTTGTTGTGCGGAGGAGAAGAGGCTGATGCCGAGTAAATAGAGAGTGATGAAAAAATGTTTCATAATTGTTGTTGTTTCTAAATGCGTTATGGAGAGATTATTTTAGTCTGAGTGCCAGGCTGATTACTACCGAACGTCCCGGAGAATACAAGGCGAAGTTCTTGTTCAGCGGGCGGTTGTCTTTCTTGTTGAAGATATTGTCTATGCCGATGCCCGGTTCGATGACAAAGTTGCGGAAGCCGTCGAAGGTATGGCGGGTATTGAGGTTCCAGATGCCGTAACCCGGAGCATTGCCGTCCGCGTCACCCGGATAATAGACTTTGCTTTGCAGACGACCGTTCAGGTTGAGGTTCAAGGTATAGTCGCTCCAGCTGTGTGTATAGTTTCCGGTGATGGTGGCTGTATGGCGTATGCTGCGCTCGATGTTTTGCCATTCGCCTCCTTCGTTCAGACCGCGTCCATAGGCGTAGGTATAGTTTCCGGTCAGGGTGAAGCCCGGGAATAGATTGCCGTTCAAGTTCACTTCAAAGCCTTTGACGGTAGCTTTCTCGAAATTGAAGTAGTTCTTGACACTTAGGTTTTTCGTGGATGAAAGGTCACCGATTTCGGGGAACTCTTCACGCAACTGGTTCTGCTCTGCTTCCGGTAGGTCATCGAATTTAGTGGATTTGGAAGTTACCATGTTCTTTACATAGTTCAGGTAACCGGTGACGGAAGCACTGAAACGGTTGGTGCGGTATTCCATGTTGATGGAGTAATAGTTGCTGCGTTCGGGGTCGAGGTTCTCGTCACCCAATGAGATGGTGGCTCGTGTACCCATTGTCTTCTTGAACATGTGGTAGTAGAGCTCGTCAATTCCCGGAGCGCGGAATCCGGCAGCATAGGTGGCACGTACATTGAAGTTGCCTATGTTGTACATGGCTGCCACTTTGGGGGTGAAGCGTCCGCCCGTCTGTTCGTGATGGTCGTAGCGTACACCCACAACACCGGTCAGATGGTTCCATAGCTTCACTTCATGCTGGCCGTAGGCTGATGTCGTATAGACACTTTTGTCCAAATCGGAGTCGGGACGGCGGAGCACTTCACGGCGATAGTCTACACCGAACACCGTAGTGCTGTTGGTTGTAAAACCGAAGATACCTTTCAACTCGGCATCATGGAATTTCTGAAGCTTGGTAAGCGCATACTGTCCGGGCAGGTATCCGCTGTTTTCTATCAGGTATTTGTAGCGTGATGCGTAATTGTTTCCTGAATAGTCGAACTGGATAACGTTGCGTTTACTCAGTTTGTATTTGGCGCCTGCCCCCCAGTTGTAACCTTCGTAGGTAGTGTTGTACTTGCTTCCGCCGGTGATGTCTTCGCGTTCTACCGGACGTTCGAGTCCGCGGTTATAGTATCCGCCGTTGGCATAGAAGGAAAGCTGGTCCGTAGCATCATAGGTAAACTTCTGCGAAAAGTTATTCGAGCTGTAGCCCAGGGAGAGCGGGGCAATCGTTTCGATGATGTCTTCTCCATCTTCTGTCAGATGGCTGTTTTGCCAACCGTCGGAGTGGTCGTATTTATAGGAAGTATAGGACCCTATTTTTCCTTGGGCGATGTCCAGATTCAAGCCTTGGGAGAATTGATTCTTTCTCGTATAGCTGCTATTGCTGCTGAAGGCTACCACATCTTTAGGTTCGTTGGTAATGATATTGATTACACCGCCGATGGCATCCGAACCATAAAGGGAAGAAGCGGCTCCGTTCAGCACCTCGATGCGCTTGACGCGGGTCATATCTATTTGGTTGAGGTCGATGTTACCGGTGATGTCTCCCGTGACCTTGCGTCCGTTCACCAATATCAGTACGTGTTTGTTGGAGAGTCCGTTCATCATCAGATAGGACCCCATCGCGTTCGGACGGAAGGAGAGCGAGGGTACCATCATGGTCAAGGCCTGCTGGAAGTCGGTGATACCGGCACGCTTTATCTCGTTGGCAGTGATAACCGATACGGGAGACGGGGTATTCTTCAGTCGCTGATGTGTACCTGTACCCGTTACTACCACCGGGTTCAACTCGTGAGTTTTCTTGGTCATATCGTCGCTGTCACCTTTTTCTGCTTGTGCATAGGCACCGGTGGCGATGATTCCTCCCATAAGGAGAGCTGTGAGAAGTCTTTTCTTTATCATATATTGTTTTATTTTATATAACGCTGCAAATGTACATACCATTATCGGAGGGTGAAATACTTAATAGTTGTTATACTGCGATGGCCAAATAGCTATTAATAGGTACTGTATTCCCTTATTCCGGCACATAGATAATCTCTCCATTTTCAAGCTGATAGGCAACTCCCACTTTCTTTCCTCTTTTACCGGAGGTCTTTTGGTCTTCGCTGGGAGTGTATTTCTTGATTTCCTGCCCTTCTTTGGTAATGATTTCCATATTTTCCTTTCCGGGATTCTTCACCATGGTGAAGTCTTCTTTAGAAAACATCTCCGTCATATTGAAGCGGGAGACGAGAGCCACCATCAAGGCTACGGCAAAGACCATCGCTACGTCAAAAAGATTGGCTACCGTACCCATGGGGTCGGAGTCCGAATCGCTGTGCAGTAATCTGTTTCTCTTACTCTTCATAGTTTTCGTATCGTTAGTCCGTTATTCCTTTTCGGCCGTTTGGCGGCTTATCACTTTGTACAGATATTCCAAGTCGTTCATTTCGCGGGCATACCAGCGTTGTTTCACTTGCAGGGTAATGACGCCGACAGCAGCAATGACCAGCCCTACCACTGTAGTGGCAAAAGCCACCTGCATATTGTAGGCCATGGAGGAGATGTCTCCTTGTGCCAGCCCCACCAGTGCGGGACCCATCGGGATGAGGGTACCCATCAGTCCCAACATGGGACCCAGTTTGATGAATGTACGCGAACGTCCCAACTCCTTCTCGGCTTCCATTTCATAGTTGGCAAGCAGGTGTTCGCAGTAGGCAGCGTCGTCCCGGTGTGCGGACAATTTGGACAAGTTGCGGAGGAGAGGGGAGTTGCCTGCCGATGGGAGTTGCTGCAGCAGTCCGTCTATATTCTCTGGGGTGATGTTCTCCAGTGTTTCAGTGAATTGCTTCTGTAATTTCATCCGCTGGTAGAACTCGCCGAAGAAACCTCCCGCAAGGATAATGGCACGTAGAAAGAATAGCAGCAGCAGGACTACGACGGGAACCAGCAGCCCGTTTGAAATCCAGAACAGTGTGTTTGAGATTGTTTCCATATATCTTTTTAGTTTTTAATTCTTTAATTTATTTCAATAGCCCGTAGCAATGATGCTCAATATAACAATGAAAATATTAACAATGAACAGTACTTCCAAGCGCAGCGGCTTGTCACCGATAGCATATCGCAGCAAATGGCTACCGGCACCGACTGCAAAGAAAGTAACACCGGCTGCTATCCATGAGAGACTGCCGAAATCTATTCCGGGAAAAGTGAAAAGCAGCAGTGCCAGGACATAGCATATTACTCCGCCTATCAGTATGCCGGGGTATAACTTCAGGAAGAGGGTGACCGCTTGTTTGAAGGCCGTGTTGCGGGTACGCATTTTTGCGAAACAGTCGAAACAGAAAGTTATCATTATGGCGGCTTCCAGAGTGACACATACCGACAAGTTCAACATCTGTGGACGGGAGGCAAAGAAAGCTGCCACCACGGTCTTGGACTGTTCCGTCATCCATGGAGTCACCAGCCACGCAAAAAAGGCACAGCCTGCGGCAACCGTCCACATTCCCCAGCGTGGATAGAACCCCACCTTTAATAGAAAATTGAGGGCGATGAATAGGGCTAACAGATGAATGACGTATTCCATAATACTCTGTTTCTATTTATTCTTTTTTCTTTTCTTCAACAGTACGACCAGTCCGATGAAGGTGATGACGACAAGACTGCCTGCAACCACTCCGTTCACCCTGTTCTTACGTACCGTTTGTTCGGAAGTCAGTTTGTGTTCTTTCAGTACGACATCCTTGCCATCGGTTGCGGATGCTTCGTGTACCTCCTTCATGTTCTGGGTATAGGTCTGCTTCTCGCTATTATCCAACTGGTCGGCAACGAACGACTGTAGCTTGTCATTGTCGCAAACGAATTCGGTACAAGCGGCACCTTTTTCGCGTGTGATTTGTGCATGCAGGGAAGCAGTGGTTTTCAGTTGCTCATCAGATGCTTTCCAGTAACCTTTGCGGGCGCTTTCCAGCATGACGGCTGTCATAGCCTGGAATGCGGCGGGATTGACGCGGAGGAAGTACTCGTGAATGCCCAGCTTATTCTCATCCTTTATATACATTCTATACAAGTCATTGAACAGTTCTTTGTCCATGGCCGACGGACGCATGACGTGCCAGCCGAAGATGTTGCGGAAGATTTCGCCGAACATCTGCGCCGAACCTTCCCCGCCTTTCATCCGCTCTTGTATAAAGGTAGGGTTCAAGATGGTGGAACGTGTCTCTACGGCAATGGCCTCTTTGGCATCCTGCATGCGGCGGTTGGTCCGGTTGCGGTAGTCTGCCATATAGGCATCCGGTTCCTTGCTGGTCACGGTTTTGACGGTGAGCGAGAGTCCACCCGTAAATTCGTATACATGATCCAGGGAGATGGGGCCCCATGTGTTACTTTGACGGGGCTGGATGACAACATCCGTTTCGGACAGTGCCGAGGCAAACAAACCTTCCTGGACGTCTCCCCAATTTTCGTCGTCCCCATAAGAGGCACCCATATTGTTGAGGTATCCTTCGGCTATCTCCTTTTCGCTTTCCCACGAGCCGCTGTGCTCGGTATAGGCCATCATACCGGTACTGTATCCGCTGTTGACCGGTCCGAATACACGCATCACAGACATTTCACGGGCACGTTTGGGGGAAGTTCCCTTTTCTACCAGTAATTTTTCCTGCAACAGTGTACCCGATGCCACATAGTTGGGATAGGTCTCATCTCCGGCTTCCGATGTCAGACGTATAGCATCGGTCAGTAACTTCAAGCGGGAACCGGCTATGTCGCGTAGCTGTCCGGACACTTGTACCAGCACATTGATGCGCGGACGCCCCAGTTCTTCACTGGGCACCAGTTTCAGGTCAACCACTCTGCCTTGGGCGTCGCGTACGGGTTCTACTCCCAGCATCCAGAATACCTGGGCCAGCGTAGCTCCTTCCGTATTGATGAATTCGCCTGCCCAGAAGGTATAGCTTACTTTCCGGGGATATTCGCCGTGCTTGCTGATGTACTGTTTTAAAGTCGCTTCTGCCAATCGCTTTCCATCTTCCCAAGCCCTTGGGTTGGGAGTATTCTCGGCGTTGATGCTGTACATGTTGCGTCCGGTGGGCAGAACGTTCGGGTTCAGTACGGGGTCACCTCCCGGCGCAGGGAATACGGTTCCTCCGCTGAGTGCACGCACCATGGCATTCTGTTCGTTGACGGGGGAGGCAAGCAACTGTTCGCGATAGAGTAGGGCGGGGCGAAGCTCCGGTGCTACAGATGCAGTATCCTTGGGTGGATTCTGGAGTAAGGCGGTCAGCCTTTTCCTGGCGGCAGGCAAGTAGTGGTGGGCTATATAGGTGAAGTCTTGCAACTGCTCTGTGGTGATTTTGCCTTTATCGCGGTCCTTGCGGGCCGTTTCGTATGCCAGCGGGTCGGCAGCGACGGCGAGAGTGGTAGTCAGCAGGTCGCGGTCAGAATAAGGCTCGTTCATGGTGTAGTACGCACCCAGTATCTTTTCGTTGGCTATCTCTTCGGTGAAGGCATCCAGACGTTCCAACTCCTTGGTTGTGTAGGGGTCACTGGAGATGGAGTCGAGGTTGAGGTCGCGATGCAGTCCCAGACGCATGGCTTCTTTTTTGATACTTATTCCTAGGGTTCGGTGTTTTTCGGTACCTTCGTCCAGCACTTTGTGAATATCTTCGAGCAAGGCCGAATAGCGTTGGCGCATACCGCTCTCCACGTAGGGCGGAGTGAGATGGGTGACCAGTACGGCATGTGTCCGGCGTTTGGCAATGATACCCTCGCCTACGTTTCCGGTGGTATAGAAATAGAAGTGGGGGAGGTTACCAATCAGTACATCCGACCAGTCGGCCTGCGACTGTGCCACATTCTTTCCGGGCGTGTATTCCAAGTTGCCGTGGGTGCCGAAGTGAATCACTGCATCTGCCTTGAATCCTTTTTGCATATACAGATAAGGAGCCAGGTAGCTGTGGGGCGGCGCTACCGGCATTCCATGCACCAGTTTGAACTCATCATCTCCCAATGCCGGGCGGGGCTGGGGGAAGAGTAGGATATTGCCGAATTGCAAGCAGGCAATGGCAATACTGTCCTCTGTTACCAGCAGATTGCCGGGCGCATCTCCATATCTGTCTGTTACTTCCTGATATTTCTCGGGAAGGAGTACTTCGTGTGCCCATTGTTCGTATTGCTCGGTAGAAAGCCATATCGGGTGTGCCGTTTTCAAAAACTGTTCTTGTGCTCCTTTGGCATACGAACCCATGACGGCACCGTCACGATGTATCCGCTTGCCGAACTCCTCTACAGTAGCAGGCAGTCCACTGACGTCGTACCCTTCCGAACGCAGGCGTTTCAAGAAGTTATAGAGTGAAGGAATCACTTCCATACCGCTTGCCAGCAGGGCGTCTTTTCCCGGAGTCTTGAAGTAACAGATAGCAACGCGCTTTTCTTTGTTGGACATGTCTCTCAAGGACATGTACTTGGTAATATGGTCCACTACGGCATCTATCCGTTCATTTTCAGCGGTGTACAGATAGTATCCGTGTTTGTTTTCGTTTTGGGTAGCGATGCAGAGGGGTAGCATGCCTCCATCTATCTCAGGCACCACTACACGGGCGGTCAGTGTGCCACCGCTGACGGGGGTATCCGGGTCCAGCCATTCCTCGTGGGGCTGAATCAGCGGGAAGGGCATGAATAAAGGAATGTTTTCCTGGTGCAGCCAGTTGATGAGTGAGTCATTGCCCAGCCGTCCCATAGGCAGGTAGACTACTGCATCGGGATGGAGGGTACGTATCATATCGGCACGCGGTTGACCTCCGGCTGTGAAAGGATAGACATTGAAGCCTGCTTGTGTCAAGCACGTGATGAGGGAATCTACGTGGGCACGGTTTCCTTCCATCGGAAAGTTGAGTCCGGAAATCAGGGCAAGGTTGCGTCCGTCCTCATGGTAGAGATTTTTTTCTTTCAGATAGGCGGTCACCTCTTGCGGAGTACTGAAGTAGCGGCCGTATTCGCGGTGGTAGAACATGTTCTCCAGCAATGGGATGGGAGGCTCGTAATCCTGGTGTCCCCACCGGTGGGGAGTGGCGATGTGGCGCAGGTAGAGTAAGGCATTCCGGTAGTTGTGCTTGTTGCCGTTCTTGAGATACTCCCGTAGCGTATGCTGTTGTTCATTGGTAACATTGTGATTGAGGGAGAGGGTGAAATTTCGTAACGTATTCGTAAAGACTGGTACTCCGCTGGCACCCACCCGTTCCACTTCGGCAATCTGGCCGTCGTCAAGGTATAGCCCTCTGCTGTACATCGCGATGGCATCATAGCCGGAAAGGTCCTTCACCTCTTCTTTTTTTATGCAGGTGACTTCTATCCGGGCGCAGTCATTGTTCAGGGCAATGTCGGCAGCTTGTGCCAGGGTTGCGTTGATAATAAGTATACGTGTAGGAGCAAGCCAGTACTGATAGGCCGCAAAGCTGCAGACAATCAATAGGGCTATGCTGCCGAGGAATATTCCAAGTCTTTTCTTATTCATACAAGTTTATTCTCGTTAATAGCGTTTTTGTCTTTTACAACATTTTCTTCTTATATAATTCACACTTAACGCCACACCCGTGATGCAAACGGCTGTACCTCCAA
>ULND01025637.1_pt1 | contig 13224 bp, 9 predicted proteins | sample 1951821 | NCBI WGS metagenome assembly ULND01 (sample SAMEA4835567, study PRJEB28245) | human gut metagenome | biome: gut microbiome; material: fecal sample | place: Denmark | collected 2008 | reverse complement strand
CCGCTCGAGGTAGGGGAGCAGCTGCCGGGCCCCGAAGGCGCAGTTGAGTCCGATGGAGAGCAGCCGGGCGTGCGACACCGAGACGGCGAACGCCTCGACGGTCTGGCCCGAGAGCGTGCGGCCGCTGGCGTCGGCCAGCGTGCCCGAGACCATGACCGGCACGGAGCATCCCCGCTCGGCGCAGAGCGCATCGACGGCCCACAGGGCGGCCTTGGCGTTGAGCGTGTCGAAGACGGTCTCGATGAGCAGGATGTCCGCCCCGCCGTCGAGCAGGCCGCGGGCCTGTTCGCGGTAGGCGTCGGCCAGCTGGCGGAAGATCACCTCGCGTGAGGCGGGGTTGGCCACGTCGGCCGACATCGAGGCCGTGCGGTTGGTGGGGCCCATCGATCCGGCCACGAAACGCGGCTTCTGCGGGTTGCGGGCCGTGAAGGCGTCGGCTGCGGCGCGGGCCACGGAGGCTGCGGCGCGGGCGATCTCGCAGGCGTAGGGCTCCAGCCCGTAGTCGGCCAGCGAGACGGCGTTGGCGTTGAACGAGTCGGTGGTGATGATGTCGGCCCCGGCCTGCAGGTATTTTTCGTGGATCTCGCGCACCGTGTCGGGGCGCGTCAGGGCCAGCAGGTCGTTGCAGCCCTTGAGCTGTACGTTCCAGTCGCGGAACCGCTCGCCGCGGTAGTCCGCCTCGTCGAGGCCGTAGCCCTGCACCATCGTGCCGAAACCGCCGTCGAGCAGCAGGATGCGCGCGGCGAGAAGGTTGCGTATGTCGTTCGTCATTTTCGGATGATCTCGATTTCGAAAAGTTTGCTCCAGTTCTTGCCCGTCACGAAGATGCGTTTGGTCGCCGGGTCGTAGGCGATGCCGTTGAGCACGTCCGTCGAGGGGGTGATCTCCTCCTCGGGCAGCAGTCCCGAGAGGTCCACGACGCCCTCGACGACTCCCGTCCGGGGGTCGATGATGGCGATCCGGTCCGAGGTGTAGACGTTGGCCCAGATCTTTCCCTCGATCCACTCCAGCTCGTTGAGGAACTGCACCGGTTCGCCCTTGTAGGTGACCGTCGTGGTGCGTTCGCGGCGGAACGTCTCGGGGTCGATCGTGCGGATCGAGGCCGTGCCGTCGGACATGTAGAGCTTCTCGCCGTCGGTGGTCAGCCCCCAACCCTCGCCCGCGTAGCGGTGGTCGCGGATCTTGCGCCGCGTGGCCAGGTCGTAGACGTGGGCCGTGTTCGACTGCCACGTGAGCTGGTAGAGGCGCCCGTCGAGCAGCGTGATGCCCTCGCCGAACTCCGAGCGGGGCAGGCTGAAGAGCACCTCGCCCTCGCCCGTCTCGATCTCCACGCGGCGGACGACCGATTCGCCGTATTGCCCGGTGCCCTCCCAGAGGTATCCGTCGGCGTACTGCAGCCCCTGGGTGTAGGCTGTGGTCGAGTGGGGGTGTACCGCCTTGACGCGGTAGGTGTATTCGACGGACTCGGCCGTCGTGGCGGAGGCTGTCGAAGCGGTGTCTTTCGCCGCCGTGCGACCGGTCCGGGCCGCCGTGCCGCCGCAGGCTGCCGAGAGCAGCGCGGCGAGCAGAAGTATGGGATATTTTCTCATCATGGTATCGGGAATCGCCTCCCCGGAGGCGGATACAAGCACGCAAAGATACGGATTTTGTACCATTAATCCGCGCCTGCGGGCCGTTTTGTATTGCGGGACGGCGAAAATTTTCTATCTTTGTATGTTCAACCAACGACCTTATCCGCTATGCTGAAACGATTGACTCTGCTGAGCCTCGCCCTTGTGGCGTCGCTGACCCTCGCCTTCGGGGCGCCCGATGGCGAGATCGAACGGCGCATCGCCGCGCTCGACGGCGTGTGCGAGACCAAACCGCTGCCTGCCGGCCCGTTTGCCGGAAAATACGAGGTGATGCTCACGCAGCCCCTCGACTGGCGCCATCCCGACAAGGGGAGCTTCGAGCAGCGTGTTCTGGTGATGCATGTGGGCTGGGACCGCCCGACGGTGCTCATCACGCAGGGTTACGATGCAGGCTTCGCCCTGCCGGAGCGTTACCGCGACGAACTTTCGGAGCTTTTCGACGCGAACATCGTCTTCGTCGAGCACCGCTATTTCGACCGTTCGACGCCCGAACCGCTCGACTGGAAGTACCTGACGGCGGAGAACTCGGCCTGCGACCTGCACCGGATCAAGACGCTCTTCGAGACGCTCTATCCGGGCAAGTGGATCGCTTCGGGCATTAGCAAGGGCGGTACGACGACGATGCTCTACGCCGCCTATTTCCCCGATGACGTGGATATCTACGTGCCCTATGTCGGCCCGGTGTGCGACAGCCGCGAGGACAAGCGTTTCGGCCCCTACCTCGCGCAGGTGGGCACGGCCGGGGAGCGTGCGGCCGTCAAGGCCTTCCAGACGGAGGCGTTCCGCCGCAAGGCGGAGCTGCTGCCCGGATTCGAGGCCTTCTGCAGGCAGAAGGGCTACACGTTCCGCATCCCCGTCGAAGAGGTCTTCGACTACTGCGTGCTGGAGTTCGGTTTCTCCTACTGGCAGTGGGGACAGGAGGTGTCGGTCCTTCCGGCCGCGGACGCTCCGGACGAAGAGGTGCTCCAATGTCTGCTGGCCAACGCCGGACCCGACTACTTCTCCGAGGGCAATGCCCAGGCACCCTTCTTCGTGCAGGCCGCCCGCGAGTTGGGCTACTATCCCTACGATGCGGAGCCCTTCCGTGCCTACACGTCGGTCGATACGGAGGACTACCTGCGCCGCATCTTCCTCTCGGAGCAGCTGCGTGGCGAGAAGTTCTCGAAGCGGCTCTACCGCAAGATCGTACGCTACCTGAAGAAGAACGATCCCCGCATGATCATGATCTACGGCGGCGACGATCCGTGGACGGCTCCCGGAGCTGCGTGGCTCGTGACGCCCGACAAGCGCAACATGAAGGCCTTCATCCAGCCGGGCGGCAGCCACCGCACGCGGATCGCCACGCTGCCCGAGGCGATGCGTGAGGAGGCCGTGCGGACGCTCGAGGGCTGGCTGGCCGAATAGCGGGCTCCCGGCGGGTGTGTCCGCGGGAGTGTGTCTGCCGGGCTTGTGCGTGCCTGCCGGAGCATGCGCGCGGCGTTGGAAAAGGACGGGTGCGGAAAAATTATGTGCCGCAGGCATTGCCGTTCGCGCATAATTTCGTATCTTTGCGCTCCGATTCCACACGATTCAGAACAAAATACATAACACATTCAATATGAATATCGTAAGAGAACAACGCGAACAGAACACCTCGCTCATTCGGGTGACCGTGGGCGAGCAGGATTATGCGCAGGAGGTCGAGAAGGCGCTGCGCGAGTATCGCCGCAAGGCCAATATCCCCGGTTTCCGTCCCGGCATGGTGCCGATGGGCATCATCAAGAAGATGTACGGCAAGGGCGTCGTGGCCGAGCAGTCCTACCGGAAGGCTTCGAATTCCGTGTTCGAGTACCTCCAGAAGGAGAACATCGACTACCTGGGCGACGTGATCCCCTCGGAGGAGCAGGGCGCCTTCGACTTCGAAAACGGCACCGAGTTCGAGTTCGTGTTCGAGATCGGCGAGGCTCCCGAGATCAAGCTGGAGCTTTCGGACAAGGATAAGATGACCTACCACTCGATCAAGGTGGACAAGAAGATGCACGACGACTACCGCTCGAACTTCCTCCGCCGTTTCGGCCGTCTGGTCGATGCCGAGCAGGTTGCCTCGGACGAGGCGCTGACCGTGACGCTCGACAACGGCGACATGAAGGTCGAGGATGCCTACGTCGGGCTGATCTCGATGTCGGAGGAGGAGCGCAAGCCCTTCATCGGCCAGAAGGTCGGCTTCAAGACGAAGGTCAATATCAACGAGCTCTACAAGAACCCGTCGCAGCGTGCCGCCTGCCTGCAGGTCAAGGAGAACGAGCTGGAGGGCATCAATCCTGAGTTCGAACTGGAGATTACGAAGATCCGCAAGTTCGCCGAGCCGGAGCTTACGGAGGAGTTCTTCAAGATGGCCTTCCCGGCCGGCAACGTGAAGACGGCCGAGGAGTTCGAGCAGTTCATCGACGCACAGATCCAGTCGGAGCTGCGCCGCGAGAGCGACTACCTCTTCACGCTCCAGCTGCGTGACTTCCTGCTCAAGAAGGCCGACCTGAAGATGCCCGAGGCATTCCTCAAGCGCTGGCTCTATACGATCAACGAGGGCAAGTTCTCGATGGAGGAGATCGAGAAGGATTTCGACCAGTTCCTCAAGATGTTTACGTGGAACTACCTCCAGAAGCACTTCATCAAGGCCGACAACCTGAGCGTGTCGAAGGAGGAGGCCGAGGCCGAGGCCAAGGCGCTGGCCGCCGCGCAGTTCGCGCAGTACGGCATGCCGTCGGCTCCCGACGAGATGCTGGCCGGCTATGCCGAGAAGATCCTTGCCGACAAGGAGCAGGGACAGAAGATCTACGAGAAGCTCTACGAGACGAAGGTGGTCGAGGACATCAAGTCGAAGATCAAGGTTTCGGAGAAGGCCGTCTCCTCGGAGGATTTTGCCAAAATGGCCCAGGCACTGTAAAAATTGCGGAAAAATCCGTATCTTTGGACTTTGCAGGCGTGATGTTTGCAAAGTCCTTTTTTTGAGCAAAACACACCAACGACATGTCTTCGGAATTTGAAAAATACGCACGGAAACACTGCGGGATCAGTTCGCTCTGCCTGCACGATTTCCAGTCGGTGAGCGCGTCCTATGTCTCGCCGACGATCATCGAGGAGCGCCAGCTGAACGTCGCCACGATGGATGTCTTTTCGCGGCTGATGATGGACCGCATCATCTTCCTCGGGGCGCCGATCTACGACGATGCCGCCAACATCATCCAGGCCCAGCTGCTCTTCCTCGAGTCGGTCGATCCCGACAAGGATATCCAGATCTACATCAACTCGCCGGGCGGATCGGTCTCGGCCGGTCTGGGCATCTACGACACGATGCAGCTCGTGGCACCCGACGTGGCGACGATCTGCACGGGGCTGGCAGCCTCGATGGGCGCCGTGCTGCTGACGGCGGGCGCCCGGGGCAAGCGCTCGGCGCTGCCCCATTCGCGGGTGATGATCCACCAGCCGCTGGGCGGTGCGCAGGGCCAGGCCTCCGACATCGAGATCACGGCCCGCGAGATGATGAAAACCAAACGCGAGCTCTACGAGATCCTTGCGGCGCATTCGGGGGTTCCGATCCGCAAGATCGAGAAGGATGCCGACCGCGACTATTGGCTCACGGCCGCCGAGGCCCGTGACTACGGTCTGATCGACGAGGTGCTCGCCAAACGTGAAAAATAGGAAGAAACCGCATGGCAAATAAGAACAACAACCGGAACGGCGGCGACTGCTGCTCGTTCTGCGGTGCCGGCCGCTCGGAGGTGGAGATCATGTTCCAGGGGGCGGACGGCGCCTCGATCTGCAACAAGTGCATCGAGAACGGCTACAAGATCCTGCTCGACAACGACGTGGCTGCGGCCGTCGGGGCGGGGCGCGCGAAGAAGCCCGCGCCGCTGAAGATGGACGAACTGCTCAAACCGGCCGAGATCAAGTCATTCCTCGACCAGTACGTCATCGGTCAGGACGCCGCCAAACGCTATCTGTCGGTGGCCGTCTACAACCATTACAAAAGGTTGCTCTACGCCCCGAAGGAGGATGAGGTCGAGCTCGACAAGTCGAACATCGTGCTGGTGGGCCCCACTGGTACGGGCAAGACGCTCATGGCCCGCACGATCGCGCGGCTGCTCAAGGTCCCCTTCACGATCGTCGATGCCACGGTGCTGACCGAGGCGGGCTACGTGGGCGAGGATGTCGAGAGCATCCTCTCGCGGCTGCTGCAGGTGGCCGACTACGACGTCGAGCAGGCCGAGCGGGGCATCGTCTTCATCGACGAGATCGACAAGATCGCCCGCAAGGGTGACAACCCCTCGATCACGCGCGACGTCTCGGGCGAGGGCGTGCAGCAGGCGCTGCTGAAGATCCTCGAGGGTACGGTGGTCAATGTGCCGCCCCAGGGCGGGCGCAAGCACCCCGAACAGAAGTTCATCCAGGTCAATACGCGCAACATCCTGTTCATCTGCGGCGGGGCGTTCGACGGCATCGAGAAGCGCATCGCCCAGCGGCTCAACACCCGTGCGATGGGCTACGGCCGGGTGAATGCCGACCCGATCGACCGCGGCAACCTGATGCAGTACGTCACGCCGCAGGACCTCAAGTCGTTCGGCCTGATTCCCGAGCTGGTGGGCCGCCTCCCGGTGCTGACCTACATGCAGCCGCTGGACCGTGCGGCCCTGCGCTCGATCCTCACCGAGCCCAAGAACGCCATTGTCAAGCAGTACGAGCGCCTGTTCGAGATGGACGGCGTAAAGCTCACGTTCGACGATGCCGTGCTGGACTACATCGTGGACAAGGCCGTGGAGTTCAAGCTCGGGGCGCGCGGACTGCGCTCGATCTGCGAGGCGGTGATGATGGATACGATGTTCGAGCTTCCCTCGACCGACCGCAAGAAATTCACGGTGACGCTGTCCTACGCGAAGAAAAAGATCGAAAAAGCGAATTTTTTGGATCTCAAAAAAGTAGGATAAGCGGAAGATTCTGCTAATTTTGTGTGCTGGAACGAACTTTAACCTTAAATGATATGTCTACCAATACCAAACTTACGCGCGTAGCCGACAACGTCCGCATCCTGTCGGCCGCCATGGTCGAGAAGGCGAAGTCGGGGCATCCGGGCGGTGCCATGGGCGGCGCCGACTTCATCACGGTGCTCTATGCGGAGTTTCTCCGTTACGATCCCGACAACATGGCATATCCCCACCGCGACCGGTTTTTCCTCGATCCGGGGCACATGTCGCCGATGCTCTATGCGACGCTGTCGCTGGCCGGCCACTACAAGACCGAGGACCTGCAGTCGCTGCGTCAGTGGGGCAGCGTGACGCCGGGACACCCCGAGACGGACGTGCTGCGCGGCGTGGAGAATACCTCGGGCCCGCTCGGACAGGGACATGCCATGGCGCTGGGCGCCGCGATTGCCGAGCGCTTCCTCGCGGCCCGTTTCGGCGAGTGGATGGCACACAAGACCTATGCCTACATCTCGGACGGCGGCATCGAGGAGGAGATTTCGCAGGGCGTGGGCCGCATTGCGGGCCATCTCGGGCTCTCGAACTTCATCATGTACTACGACGCCAACAACGTGCAGCTCTCGACCAAGGTCGATGAGGTGGATACGGAGAACGTGGCGATGAAATACGAGGCCTGGGGCTGGAACGTCCTGACCATCGACGGACACAACATCAACGCCATCCGCGAGGCGCTGGTCGCCGCCGACAGCGAGACGGAGCGCCCGACGCTGATCATCGGCCGCACGGTGATGGCCAAGGGGGCCATGGCCGCCGACGGCACGAGCTTCGAGGACAAGGTATCGACGCACGGACAGCCCCTCTCGGCCGCCGGAGCCGACCTGGCCGCCACGGTGAAGAACCTGGGCGGAAACCCCGACGATCCGTTCGCCGTCTTCGACGAGAGCCGCGAGGTCTTCGCCGAGCGTCGCGAGCAGCTGCGCGAGTGGGCTGCCCGTCAGGCCGCCGTCGAGAAGTCGTGGCGTTCGGAGCACAAGGACCTGGCCCGCAAGCTCGACGACTACTTCTCGGGAAAACTCCCCGAGATCGACTACAAGACGATCGAGGTGAAGCCCGACGTGGCGACGCGCGCCGCTTCGGCCGCCGTGCTGGGCGTCTACGCCGAGAAGGTGGGCAACATGATCGTTTCGTCGGCCGACCTTTCGAATTCGGACAAAACCGACGGCTTCCTCAAGAAGACCAGACCCATTGTGAAGGGCGACTTCACGGGGCAGTTCCTCCAGGCCGGCGTCTCGGAGCTGACGATGGCCTGCGTGATGAACGGCATGGCACTGCATGGAGGCGTAATCCCCGCGTGCGGCACCTTCTTCGTCTTCTCGGACTACATGAAGCCGGCCGTCCGCCTGTCGGCGCTCATGCGCCTGCACGTGATCTACGTTTGGTCGCACGATTCGTTCCGCGTGGGCGAGGACGGTCCGACGCACCAGCCTGTCGAGCAGGAGATGCAGATCCGGCTGATGGAGCACCTGAAGAACCACCGCGGCGAACGCTCGATGGTCGTGCTGCGCCCGGCCGACGGTGACGAGGCGGTGATGGCCTGGAAACTGGCTCTCGAGGAGCAGCGTCCCGTGGCGCTGGTTCTCTCGCGGCAGAATATCCGCAGCCTCAAGGCGATGGGCTCGACGAGCCGCCGCGAGGAGGCCGTGCAGGCCGCCAAGGGAGGCTATGTCGTGATGGATGCCGCCAAGCCGGCTGCCATCCTGATTGCATCGGGTTCGGAGGTATCGACGCTGGTCGAGGGGGCCGAACAGCTTGCGGCCGAAGGAATCGCCGTGCGCGTGGTCAGTGTTCCGAGTGAGGGGCTGTTCCGCGACCAGCCCCGCTCCTACCAAGAGAGCGTGCTGCCGGCCGGAGTGCCGCGCTACGGCCTTACGTCGGGTCTTCCCGTGACGCTGCGGGGTCTTGTCGGCGAGAACGGCACGATCCACGGACTCGACCATTTCGGCTACTCGGCTCCCTTCAAGGTGCTCGACGAGAAGTTCGGTTACAACGGAGCCACCGTGGCCGCCGAGGTGAAGAAGATGCTGGGCCGCTGAGGCGTGCTTCAGCCATGAAACGGGAACGGACTGCCGGCTGCCGGCGGTCCGTTCCCGTTTTTCGGGGGTGGCATGCCGGCATCCCGTCCCGGTATGCCCGGTGTCGGAGCCGGCTGCGGGGTGCGGAAACCGGAAACCTGCGGTGCGGGACGAAAAAAAACGGGCCGATGGTGCGAATCCGGAAAAAATGCGTATCTTTGCGGTCCCGTCTGTCACGCGGGAAATGTGGAAAGATTTGGACTGATTGCAAACCACAGTAAAAAATCGCTAAAACAGCACATTTTTTATTCCAACAGCCAATTTTTCCCATTTTATACGTTTAACCCTAAAAAAACGGATAACAATGGGCTTTTTGTTTACATCGGAATCGGTGTCCGAGGGACATCCCGATAAGGTCTCGGATCAGATTTCCGACGCCATTCTCGACGAATTCCTCCGCCACGACCCCAACTCGAAGGTCGCCTGCGAAACCCTCTGCACGACGGGCCTCGTGGTCGTCGCCGGCGAGGTGCGCTCGGAGGCCTATGTCGATGTGCAGGACGTGGCGCGCCGCGTCATCAACCGCATCGGCTACACCAGGGGCGACTACCGCTTCGACGGCAACTCGTGCGGCGTCGTCTCGGCCATCCACGAGCAGTCGTCCGACATCAACCAGGGCGTCGTTCGCGAAGCCGAGGAGGAGCAGGGGGCCGGCGACCAGGGCATCATGTTCGGTTACGCCTGCAACGAGACGCGCGAGTTCATGCCCGCGACGCTCATCCTCTCGCACGTGATCCTCAAGGAGCTGGCCGTCATCCGCCGAGAGGGCAAGGTGATGACCTACCTGCGCCCCGATTCGAAGTCGCAGGTGACGATCGAGTACGACGAGCAGACGAACCGTCCGCTGCGCGTGCACACGATCGTCGTCTCGACGCAGCACGACGAGTTCATCCTCCCGGGCGAGGGCCTCACCGAAAAGGAGGCCGAACGGCAGATGCAGGAGCGGATCCGCGAGGATGTGCGCACGATCCTCATCCCGCGCGTCAAGGCGCGCCTGGAGCGTGCCGGCGACAAGCTCGCCGATCTGATCACGGGCGACTACATCCTGCACGTGAACCCCACGGGCAAGTTCGTCATCGGCGGTCCCCATGGAGACACGGGTCTCACGGGCCGCAAGATCATCGTCGATACCTACGGGGGCCGCGGCGCCCACGGCGGCGGCGCCTTCTCGGGCAAGGACTCCTCGAAGGTGGACCGTTCGGCGGCTTACGCAGCCCGCTACATCGCCAAGAACATGGTGGCGGCCGGGATCGCGGACGAAATTCTCGTGGAGTTGAGCTATGCCATCGGGATCGCCGAACCGATCTCCGTCTTCGTCGATACGCACGGTGCGGTATGCAGCCGCAATCCGAAACTCGCGGACATGACCGACGGGGAGATCGCCCGCCGTATCGCCAAGCTCTTCGACCTGCGTCCGGCGGCTATCGTGAAGAAATTCGGCCTCAAAAACCCGATCTTCGAAGCGACGGCATCCTACGGACATTTCGGTAACCGCCCCTACACCCGCAAGGAGAAAGTGTGGGAGGACGGCCGCGAGGTGGAGCGCGAGATCGAATTCTTCGGCTGGGAAAAGCTCGATGCCGTCGATCTGATCAAGCAAGAGTTCGGACTATAACGCGACCGACCGCACAAGTAAAAAGTCCCCTTTTCGGGGACTTTTTGTTGTTAGCTCCCGATGGAATCGAACCACCGAATTCTTTCGGGCTTCTCAAACCGAAAAACAGACTTCGCGACGGTCGTTCCATGCAGGTCCCCGAACCGCCCGGCATATACTGCGAGGGCTGTGAACTATTCGTTCACAGCCCTCGCAGCCTTTTAATATGATTCAATTAACCCAATAACATACGATCCCTGTTCCTCAACTCCGCCGTAATGTCCTTCATTTCGCCGTCCGTCACCCGGTAAAGCCGCTGGTTCGTCGAAGCGGAATCCAAGCCTCCCAAATGTGCGACATACGGTCCCAGCTTGATATAATCAAAACTGCGCGGGTCGATACCTGCGGCCAATTCAGAACGCCCCGAATACCAGCCTGTCTTCAGCCGGCCCTCGGTCGCAGCCCGCACACAGGCGCTCCAATGCGCGACATCGCCGGGCGCTGCATCGCCTCCCATAAAACAAACGCAGGTAATCGCATTTCCGTATCCCGACAACAAACTATTCAGCAAATTATCGTCCAGCGGCTCCCCGACCTCTTCCCACAGATGGGGACTGTGACACCCGGCGCACCGGTTCGGACACCCCGAAAGATTCAGAGCGAGGGTCACTTCGCCCGGAATCTCCTGGAACACCACATCAAAGCTGGCCAGGCGTAGCATAGTGACGACGCGCGGCCTCCTGCTGCCGAGCTTGAGAGAAGTTGCTGACACGCTTCATATAACCGATGATACGGGTCAGATAATCGAGATTCCTGCCGTTGCATTTCGGACACGCCTTGAGGTTGCGCTTGTCGATATGCCCGCAATCGTTGCAGACCGTATTCGGGATGTTGAACGTGAAATAGTTGCATCCCTCCTGCGAAGCCACGCGCAACAGGTGGCGGTACTGCTCCCGGCTCAAATGTTCCTGCAGGTTCATGTGCAGGGCCGAGCCGCCCGTGAGGTGCTCGATGTATTTGCGGCCGTGCAGTCGGAACTTGTCCACGATGTTGAGCGATTCGTCCTCGACGATGTAAAAATAGCTGTTGTAACAGTCGCGCCCCACCTTGTAGCCGTCGCGCTTGTCCCATTTGGCATGTTTCACTCCCACGTTCTCCGCCGGAATCATCTCGCAGTTGAACATCACCTCCTTCGAGCGGTACTTCTTGTTGTACTTTTCGATCATTCCGAGAATTTCCTGTGTAAAACGTTCGTAATCGGGATTGTCGTTGATCGGAATGCCGAGAAATTCGGCTGCTTCGACCAGTCCGTTCACACCGATAGTGAGGTACTGGCGCGACATATTGATATAGCCCGCATCGAACAGGGGCAGCATCCCCTTCGACTGCATGTATTTCAGGTTCTCGTTGTAGGCCAACTGCACCTTGTGCACCAGATCGACCACCTCCTCGAGGAAGAACTGATAGGGCATACCCTTACGTGCGGCGTACTGGATGCAACGGTTCAGGTTGATCGTCAGCACGCTCTTCGAGCCGGTCGATACGCCTCCGGCGCCGAGCGTGTAGCTGAACCCGTTGTCCGTAATTTCGTTGCGCAGGCGGCAGCAGCTCGAAAGCGAATCGGCATTGTCGCTCATGTAGGTAAAGAACGAATGTCCCTCGGCATACATTTCGGCCGTGAAATCGCCCCACTCCTTGTCCTTCACGTCACCGTTTTCCGTGAGTAAAGCCATCGTTTCGACCGGGAAGGTCAGCACGGTGCGGGTCCGTTCGCGGTTGAACCACTTCATGAAACGCTTTTGCAGCCAGCTGAGCGACTCCCAGTCGGGCTTGCTGCCGTCGGGGAAGAGGAAATTTCCGAACAGGCTCTCGAAATAGTAGCGGTCGTAGTAAGCAACGTTCCAGAACACGGCCTGGAAATTCCGCGCTCCGGTCGGCTGGTTGATCGAATAGACGATCTGTTCGAAACAGTCGGTGATGACCTTGTCGATCGTGCGCCGTTTCTTCGAGAGATCGACCACCTCGTCCGCCCGTTTGAAATAGTCGGTGCCGTACTCCTGGCCGATGAAATAGTTCATATACATCAGAAATTCGGGTGTGGCGCAGGCGCCGCTGAGCATACTCGACACGATAAAAACCATATTCACGAAGCCGCCGCAGAATGACTTGAGGTTGGTCGGGGCTTTCGAATTGCCCCCGATCGAAATCGTTCCTCCGATGAGCCAGGGATACATCGTAATCGAAGCGCAATAGTTGGCCAGCGAAGTTTCGTCGTTTTTGTAGATGAAATGGTCGTTCAGCATCTCGATATACTTGTCCGCCAACTCCTTGCCGTATATCTCCTTGAGGCGGTCGGTGAGCATGCGGCGGTTCAGACGGATGAAATTCGATTTGGGCAGCTCGCCGATGAGCGTAGCCATGTTCTTGTTCTCCACGTTGGCATTGGCGTCGAACTTGCTTCCTGTCGCGGCGTTCGAAGCATCGCAGTACTCCATGAGGAACTGCAACTTGTCGCGCACCTCCCGATCCTCGGTATGCCGCTGGCGATAAAGCATATAAGCCTTGGCTACCGTGTAGTAACGCTCGGCCATGAGCGCGACCTCCACCTGGTTCTGGATCTCCTCGACCGAGATGCCGTCGGTCACGCTGACCCGGCTCAGGATGTTGGTGATCACGTCCTGCGTAGCGAAACTCCCGACCGAAAGGAATGCCTTGGCGATCGCCCGCTGAATCTTCTCCATCGAAAACGCCTCCCGCGTTCCGTCCCTCTTGACAATGAATGTTTCCATAACGATTAAACTTCTCCTCAAATATTATATTATTATACTCATACTTTCAACGCTCGAATTCCCCACACCGATAACTCCACCGACGGAAATTCGGCCGATTCCGACCCGGCTCGACGGCAACAA
>ULND01011264.1_pt1 | contig 13352 bp, 6 predicted proteins | sample 1951821 | NCBI WGS metagenome assembly ULND01 (sample SAMEA4835567, study PRJEB28245) | human gut metagenome | biome: gut microbiome; material: fecal sample | place: Denmark | collected 2008 | reverse complement strand
GGCGAAGTAGGATTCGATGGTGTGGCGGTCGGTCTGCGAACGGGTGTCGTTGATCGAGGCGCCGACAACTTCGTAGATGCCGCTCACCAGACCCGAACGCGAACCGGTCAGGTAGTTCTGCTCGTAATCGTAGTACTCGTGGCCGAGCAGGGCGCTGATCTCGTGCTTCTCGTTGAACGTCCGGTTGTAGGTAACCAGCTGGTTGAACGTGTAGGACATGTAGCGGTAGTTGTTCTTCTCGATCAGACCGCCGTTCGATGCCTGGTTGCCGAAGTACGGATTGTAATACGACATGTTGTTCGACGTGCGGTAATCGACACCGAAGTTGAGCGTGGCCTTGAGGCCCTTGAGCCAGCCGGCCTTGTCGTCGTCGCTGCCGAAGGTGAGATAGGTGCGGGCCGAGAGGCTCTCGGTGGTGTTCGACGTCGGGTCGTCGTAGAAGCCGGCGATGCAGTTTGTGTTGGAGTCCTGCGGACGGGCCGAACCGTAGTCGAACTGCTTCTTGCCGTTTTCGTCGAGCAGCAGGGCGCCCGTCTCGGCATCACGCATGTAGACTGGGTAGATCGGGGCCATCAGCTGGGCCGAGTAGAAGACGTTCGAGTTGGCCGATCCGGTGTAGCGGTTCGAGTTGCTCTTCGAGTGCGAGAAGTTGGCGTTCATGCCGCCGGCGAACCAGTGGCGGGGCGTCGTGTCGTAGCTGACGCGGCCGGTGTAGCGCTGGAAGTTGGTGGTCTTCAGCACACCGTTCTCGTCGAGGTAGCTCAGCGACATGTTTCCGCGGTGGATGTTGTTACCGCCCGATACCGAAGCCTGGTACTCCTGACGGAAGGCCGCGTTGTCGGTGACTTCGTCGATCCAGCTCTCGTTGTAGGCCGACTTGGCATCGGCACGCACTTTGCCCGTGGCGGGATCTACGAGTTCTGCCCACGAGTAGTTCTTGAAGGGGTTGTATCCGGCACCCAGCGTACCCGACAGACGCGACGATGCGTAGGTGCGGGCGGCTGCGTCGCTGTAACCCGAAGTGAAATAGGCCGAGTTGTAGAGCGACTGCCAGGTGAGCTCGATGAACTCGCGCTGATTAACCAGATCGTAGTTGGGAATGGCACGCGACGAAACGCCGAGCGTTGCCTTGAACGACACCTCGGTGTCGCCGTCACGGCCGCGCTTGGTATTGATCACGATGACACCGTTGGCACCGCGGGCTCCATAGAGGGCGCCGGCCGAGGCGTCCTTGAGCACGGTGATCGACTCGATGTCCTCGGGGTTGATCGAGCTGATCGTACCCGAGTAGGCGATACCGTCCACGACATAGAGCGGCGAGGAGCTGGCGTTGAGCGAACCGAAACCGCGGATGGCGATCGTGGCGTCCGAGCCGGGCTGTCCGGTTCCGGAGGTGGTCTGCACGCCGGTCACCTGGCCCTCAAGGGCCTTCGATACGTTGGCAACGACACGTTTCTCGAGGTTTTCAGACTTGATGACGGCGGCCGATCCGGTGAAGGACTCCTTCTTGGCCGTACCGTAGGCCACCACGATCACATCGTCGATGTCCTGCGTGTCCTCGCCCAGATGGATCGTGAGCGACGTCTTGCCGCCGACGGCAACCTTCTGCGTTTCGTATCCGATGAACGAAACCTGCAGCGTGGCATCGGCAGCTGCTGAGAGCGTGAACTGTCCGGCAGCGTTGGTTGTCGTACCATTCGTGGTTCCGTCGACCATGACGGTAGCCCCGGCGACGGGCTTGCCTTCAGCATCGACAACTGTACCGGAAATCTGCTGTACCTGGGCCAAGGCAATCATGATTCCCCCCCCCAATACGGCAATTAACGATAGTACAAGTTTTCTTACCATAAACGTTAATTTTAGTAGATTTTTAAAATAAAAAAGTTCAGGAACAAATGTAGGAAATTCGAGCGATGTTTACAAATAATATCGTAAAATAATTTGTGAACATAGCAATTATAATCAAGAATAGTGTATTGAGGTTATTATTTTAACGCGATTTTATAATATCGATTACGATTTATAACGGGCATTTTCTCGATAAAAGCCTTGTTTCAAAATTTTCTTACTCTTGGTGCAATCCGAAATACAAGGATGCCGATTCATGGCGCAAATTGCTTTTCGAGCCGTTCGGACAATAACTCCATATCGTTTGCCAGCTTTGCATGGGTGAGTGTCGCATAGATCTGTGTGGTGCGTATGTTTTTGTGCCCGAGCAACTTGCAGATCGTCTCGATTGCCACCCCCTGTGACAGCGTGATGGTGGTGGCGAAGGTGTGCCGGGCGCAATGGAACGTGATGTGGCGCGATATGCCCGCCTGCTGCAGAACGACCTGCAGGCAGGCATTGCACCATCCGTTTGTGGGCAGGTCGAAAATCCGGCCGTCTTCCGGGACCGGCAGATGACGGGACAGAATCGCTTCCGCAACCGGAAACAGGCGCACGCTGACCTCTGAGGCTGTTTTGCAGCGACTCGTGCAGATCCAGATCTGCCGATCCTGATACTGGATATTCTGTGGCGTAAGCTGCCGGATGTCCACATAGGAGAGTCCCGTGAAGCATCCGAACAGAAAGGCGTCCCGAATCAGCCGTTGCGTGCGGTCGGGCAAATCCAGCCGGATCAGCCGTCGGATCTCTTCGATGGACAAATATCCGCGCGAAACCCGCTCGCTGCGGATTTTGTAGCCGGCGAACAGGTCCGCTTTCAGGTAGCCGCGGCTGCGGGCCTGCGCCAGAATGTGTTTGAGGGCGATCATGTAGATCCAGATCGTGTTCTTGCTGCAGCCGCACGCTCCCGAAATATGGCGGTGGAAGCCGTAGAGGAACTCCCGGTCGAGCTCTCCGAACTCCAGATCATCGCGCCCGTATCGAGTCCGGATGTAACTTTCGAGGTGGTTGCAGACACACCTATATTTATAAAAGGTGGCTTTGCTGCGGTTGATGCCCACCATGCGGCCGAACTCCTCGTTGTGGCGACGGAAAAATCCGAGCAGCTGTTCCCGGTGCTGTTCCCGACCGAAAAAGAGGTTCTTTACGGCATTCGGCGTAAGGTGTTGTGCGTGGTCGAGCAGTGATTCGTAGCACTGTTCGAGACGCATCCGGATGCGGTCGAGCCGTTCGTTGATTCGTTCGGCCGGCGCACGGCGTCCGAGCACCCGTCCCGAGTGGGGATCCCAGACCTGCGGATCGACGGACAACCGTGTGGAGAACTGCGCGCGTTCGCCGTTGATCGTGATACGGCCCATGATCGGCGCCGATCCGTTCCTGAGGAGCGCATTGCGTTTGATATAGAAGAGGATGCGGAATGTGTTCTTTGTTTCTGTCATTTCTGGAATCTCTTTTTGTCGTGTTTCATGTCTATCGTTTCCAGGACTGGATTTTTTATCCCGATTTTATTGACCGACGGTTACGGACTGGTAACCTGCAAACCCGCAGATTTGCAGCAAGGAGCTGTTAATCAGGATACAATCCGATAAAATCGGTTACCGGACAGTAACCGACACGGCAATGGCCATATGACCGCCGCTTTCGGGAAAGCTCAGGTTCAGCCGATTGCGCCGTAACGGGTGTTAAAAGCTCCGTTGAAATGTATCGTGCAGACTAACAGATGTTTGCGTCGTATACTCCCGGCTGTCGGCTTTTTTATTTTAAAAATCTACTAATAAATTAACGCTTTATGGTAAGAAAACTTGTACTAACGTTGATTGCCGTACTGGGTTTTTGCCTTTTTTCCGCTGCCCAGACACAGCAGATTTCCGGTACAGTAGTCGATGCTGAAGGCAAGCCCGTCGCCGGGGCTACCGTCATGGTCGACGGAACCACGAACGGTACGACGACCAATGCGGCCGGACAGTTTGTGCTTTCCGCTCCTGCCGATGCCACGCTGCAGGTTTCGTTCATCGGATACGATACGCAGTTGGTCGCCGTTGCCGGCAAGACCCGCCTGAACATTCGGATGTCGGAGTCGTCCACCAGCATCGATGACGTTGTCGTCGTCGCTTTTGGTACGACCACCAAGGAGGCTTTCACCGGATCGGCCGCCGTTGTCAAGTCCGAGGAGCTTGAGAAACGCCAGGTCACCAACGTCGCCCAGGCACTCGCCGGTGCCATTCCCGGTGTTCAGGTGACCAGCTCGTCGGGTAATCCGTCGTCTACGCCGACCGTGCTGGTGCGCGGTCTTTCGTCGATCTCGGCCGGCGTAACGCCGCTCTATGTCGTTGATGGCGTTCCCTATTCGGGTGACCTGAACCTGATCAATACGGCCGACATCGAGTCGCTCACCGTGCTCAAGGATGCCGCATCGACGGCCCTCTACGGCGCCCGCGGTGCCAACGGTGTCATCATGATCACCACCAAGCGCGCCAAGAAGGGCGAGGCTATCGTTACGCTCGACGCCAAATGGGGCGTCAATGCCCGCGGTACGCAGCTCTACGACAACATCGACGATCCGGCCCAGTACTACGAGGCCTACTACCAGTCGCTCTACAACTACTACCGCAGCAACGGCTTCTCGTCCTACGATTCGACCATCCGCGCCAACGAGCTGCTGACCAGCAGCAATGCCGGAGGTCTCGGCTATCAGGTCTACACGGTGCCCGAGGGCGAACTGTTCATCGGTACGAACGGCAAGATCAATCCCAACGCCACGCTGGGCCGCAAGGTTACCTACAACGGACAGGACTACTACCTGACTCCCGACGACTGGGTCGATGAGGCCTACCGCACGTCGCTGCGCCAGGAGTACAACGTGAACATCTCGGCGGCCAACGACCGGGCCAATTTCTATGCTTCGCTCGGCTATCTGGACAACGAGGGTATCGTCTCCAGTTCCAGCTATACCCGTTACACGGCCCGTCTGCGTGCCGACTATCAGGCCAAGAAGTGGCTGAAGGTCGGGGCGAATGCCAGCTACTCGCACTATGAGAGCAACTACCTCAGCGACGAGTCCGGATCGACCGGATCGACCAATATCTTCGCCTTTGCCAACAACGCCGCTCCGATCTATCCGGTCTACGTCCGTGACGGCAACGGCAACATCATGTATGACAAGAACGGGCTGAAGATGTACGACTACGGCGACGGCATGAATGCCGGTCTGTCGCGTCCGTTCATGACCAACTTCAACGCCCTGCAGGGCGTGCAGCTCGACAAGAACCTCAGCAACGGCAATGCGTTCACCGGGACGGCCTTTGCCGACGTGAAGCTCTTCAGCGATCTGACCGCCACGTTCAACATCGGTACGAACCTCGATGACGTGCGTTTCAACTCGATGTACAACCCCTACTACGGCCAGTTTGCCAATGCGGGCGGCCGTGTGACGGTGCAGACGCAGCGCACGTTCGAGATCAACGCCCAGCAGCTGCTCAACTACAGCCACACCTTCGCCGGCAAGCACCGCCTGAGCGCCATGGTCGGACACGAGTTCTACAACCAGAAGAACTACGTGCTGAGCGGTACGAAGGAGCAGATGTTCTCGATCGGCAACCTCGAGCTCAACGGCTCGATCGTCGATTCGCAGGGGGCGGCATCCTATACGACCGAGTACAACAACGAGGGTTATTTCGGCCGCGTCGAGTATGAGTTCGACAACCGGATCATCCTCAACGGTTCGTACCGTCGCGATGCCTCGTCGCGCTTCCACCCCGACCACCGCTGGGGCAACTTCTGGTCGGCCAGCGCCGCATGGCTCATCAACCACGAGTCGTGGTTCAATGTCGATTGGGTGGACATGCTGAAGCTCAAGGCCTCGATCGGTTCGCAGGGTAACGACAACATCAGCAACTTCCTCTACGTGGACTACTACAACATCGAGAACTCCGGCGGCGAGATGTCGGTCGTTTTCACCACGAAGGGCAACGAGGAGATCTCGTGGGAGACCAACACGAACATCAACATCGGTGCGGATTTCGAGTTGCTCCGCGGCCGCCTGGGCGGTACGGTCGAGTACTTCAACCGCAAGACCACCGACATGCTCTTCTTCTTCCCCGTGGCTCCGTCGTCGGGCTACTCGGGCTACTACGACAACGTGGGTGACATGCGCAACCGCGGTTTCGAGATCACGCTTCACGGAACCCCCATTCAGACGAAAAACTTCCGCTGGGATCTGACCCTGAACATGTCGCACTACAAGAACAAGGTGACCTACCTGGCTCCCGAGCGTAAATCGACCACGGCGCAGGGCTACGAGGGATATGCTAACGGAAGCTATTTCGTCGGCGAAGGGCTTTCCTACTACACGTGGTACATCCCCAAGTATGCGGGTGTCGATCAGACGACCGGTCTGTCGATGTGGTACAAGGATGTGACCGACGCCGAGGGCAACGTCACGCGTGAGACGACGACCACCTACTCCGAGGCGACCAACTACCTCTGCGGTACGGCCCTTCCCGACCTCTACGGCGGTTTCTCCACCTCGTTCCAGTTCTTCGGTGTCGATGTGTCGGCTTCGTTCGCCTACCAGATCGGCGGTCTGAGCTATGACTCGGGCTACGCTTCGGGCATGGCTTCGCCTTACAGCTCGTCGGCCGGCAGCAACCTCAACAAGGACATCCTCAAGTCGTGGACGCCCGAGAATCCCTCGACGACGATCCCGCGCTTCCAGTACGGCGACAACACGAGCGTCAGCACCTCCGACCGCTTCCTGCTCGATGCATCGTACCTCAACATCTCGAACATCCAGGTGGGATATACGCTTCCCGAGTCCTTCACTCGCAAGTTCGGCGTAGGCAAGCTGCGCATCTACCTGGCGTGCGACAATGTCTACTACTGGTCGCGCCGTCAGGGCTTCGATCCCCGTTACAGCTACTCCGGTTCGACGAATTACGCCAACTACTCTCCGATCCGGACGATTTCGGGCGGTATCAATGTTCAGTTCTAATTCCTTCAGACCACAATGAAAACCATACTCAAATACATAATCGCATCGGCCGTGGCGACCGCTTCGCTGAGCGGCTGTATCAAGGAGACCTTCCCCACCAACGGGGCGACGGCCGACCAGGTCGCCGAATCGACCACGGCCCTCGACGCGATGGTGAATGCCATCCCCGGCGCCCTGACGCTCTATGGCCAGAACTACTCGCAGGCCTGGGACTTCGGCTACCCGGCGATCAACGTCTCGCTCACCTGCATGACGGGTGACATGGTCGTGCTGGGAAACACCGGCTACGACTGGTTCGCCAACTGGATGTGCAACCTCTACCTGAGCGAGGATTATGTCACCGGCTATCAGTTCTGGTACAACTACTACTCGTGGATCAAGAGTTGCAACGACGTGATCTCGACCCTCTCGGCCGTTCCGGAGGAGAGCCTCAACTCCGACCAGCGGAGCTATCTGGGCATCGCGCTTGCGTTCCGCGCACAGTTCTACCTCGACCTGGTGCGTCTGTTCGAACCCAAGGAGTGCAACGGCTCGCAGGTGCACGACTACACGATTCCCGACAACATCAAGGACCTGGCCTGCGTCATCGTCACGGAGAACACCTCCGAGGAGCAGGCTAAGAGCAATCCGCGTGCTACGGTGACCGAGGTCTACGACCAGGTGATCTTCCCCGACCTGGAGCGCGCCGAGCGCATGCTGGCCGACTACGCCCGCACGTCGAAGAAGATGCCCGACCTGAGCGTCGTCTACGGTATTGCGGCCCGTGCCTACCTCGAGCGCGGCTCTGCCGGTGTGGACGGAGCCTACCAGAAGGCGGCCGACTACGCCCGCAAGGCGATCACGGCCGGCAGCTACTCGCCGCTGACGCAGACCCAGTGGGAGGATCCGACGACCGGTTTCAACAGCTCGACGAGCAACAGCTCGTGGATGTGGTGTACCGTCCAGACCTCGGAGACCGTCCACAACCTCTACTCGTTCATCGCCCACATGTCCACCGAGGAGGACTGGACCAACTATGGCAAGTCCGTGTGCCGCGGCATCAACTCGAACCTCTATGCGGAGATCGCCGACGACGACTTCCGCAAGCACTCGTGGCTCGATCCCGGACTGTTCGACTACTACGACTACAAGAGCTGCCGCCCGGACTACCAGACCTTCTTCGCTAATACGCTCAAGCCGCTGACTTCGATCAAGTTCCGTCCCGGACAGGGCAACTACACGACCTATACCGTGGGTAATGCGGTCGATCATCCGCTCATGCGTGTCGAGGAGATGTACCTGATCGAGGCCGAGGCGCTCGGCGCACAGAACCTCTCCGAGGGCGTCAATGCACTCAACAGCTTCATGCAGTCCTACCGTCAGCCGTCGTACAGCTTCTCGGCCTCGAGCCTCAAGGAGCTTCAGGAGGAGATCGGCCTGCAGGCCCGCATCGAGTTCTGGGGTGAGGGCATCGCCTTCTGGTACAAGAAGCGTCTTGCACTGGGCATCCACCTGGCCAATTCGAACTGCCCCGACGACAGCTACCGCTTCGAGGTGGACGGCCGCGCTCCGTGGTGGAACCTCCAGATCCCGCGTACCGAATGGCAGAGCAACTCGGCGCTGGTGGGCATGAACAACCCCGATCCGTCGAACACGGTGGACAATGTCATCGAATAACAAGATCCGTTTAATCGAAAAGAACCAAACGTATGAAATTCAACAAATCAGTATATCTGCCCCTGTTCGCGGCATGCCTTTCGGGATTGGCCTCGTGCTCGGACGACGATGATTTTACGTGGAGCGAGCCCGTGCCGTCGGATTGCATGGACGTCTACTTCGCCGATTCGAATCCGACGACCTATGACGTGATGTCGGACGAAATCGACAATCTGAGTTTCACCGTGGAGGTGATGCGCCTGAACAGTGCGGAGGCCGCCACGGTTCCTCTCACGGTCTTCTCGCGCAGCGAGGCCTTCGAGTGCCCCTCGACGATCGAGTTTGCTGCTGGTGAAAACAAGGCGGCCCTTGAGGTCAAGGTCAATAAGGTCTCCTCGGGAGACTACACGCTCGAACTCTCGATCGGAGACGTGCGCTACTCGAATCCCTATGTCACCTACGACGGCGGATGGTCGGTCTTGAGCATCGACATGACGGTGTGGGATTTCCTTGGAACGGGCACCTTCTATTACAACGGACTCTTCTCGGGTGAAGATCCCGGTCTGTCGCTCTATGCTTCGGGTACGTCGTACAAGATCACCAACTGGGGCGGCGGCGTCGATCTGCTCTTCAAGTGCGATGCGACGGGCAAGATCACCGTGGCCGAGCAATATGTCGGAGCCGATCACCAGACCTACGGTCCGGTTTATGTCACCACCGACGGCGCCGATGTGACGAGCTACTACGATCCGGAGACGCAGACCTATTATTTCAACATGGCCTACAACGTCTCTGCCGGAACATTCGGTACCATGTACGAGAAGTTCGTGCTGACGGATCCCGTCCAATAGGGCAGGGATGCCGGTTGGGCACGTAACCTGCAGGCGGACGGTCGGGAGCTCCCGACCGTCCGTTCGTTTCCGTTCCTTGGGGAGATGCAAAGCGGGGTATCGGGGCAAAAAATGAGAAAAAAAGGATTTTTTTGCGTCGGATGCTTGCGGAATCAAAAAAAATGGTTACCTTTGCACCACGATAATACGGAACACGCTTCCGATATCGGGATGGTGCCATAGCTCAGTTGGTAGAGCAAAGGACTGAAAATCCTTGTGTCCCCGGTTCGATTCCTGGTGGTACCACAAAAACAAAAAGCAGCAGAGCCTTGATCCCTAAACGGAATCAAGGCTTTTTCTTGCCCCCCCCCTCCTGACGGATACGACAGTTGTGAAGATTGGCCGGATGCGGAGATCCCTTTCCGGCCCGATTTTGTCCACTCCTTCGGGCTGTCGGTGTGAACGGGCGCCTGCCGGTACGAAAAAGGGCGGGCTCCGATTTGGGGCCCGCCCGACGGTTTACTATTTTTTCAAGGTAGGCAATTCTCCAGTGAGTTCGTAACGCCACTCTGAACCTGCATTCTGCAGGGCGGTGTTCATCTGTGTAACGGCATTCTGCCAGTCGCCGTCCACCTTGATGGTGCCGTTGGTGCCGCTATCCATTTTGCCAATACCATTAGCAGGGTTGCTGCTCCAGTAGCAGGCGGTGTTTTGGCCACTATTGTTCATACCCACAATGCCGCCGACATTGCCTTGTCCGCTGACAGTTCCCGTGGCATGGTAGCAGGCGGTTACGGTACCTTGGGCATTAACTCCCACCACACCGCCGGCATAGCCGGTAGTCGATGTGACGGTCACGTTGCCCGTGGAGTAGCTGGCCATGAGGGAGCTATTGTTTCCTAGGTTGCCCACCACGCCGCCGACGGTGGAGTAGCCTTCGACTGCGGCGGAGGAGTAGCAGCCCACGATGGTTACCCCGAGATAGCTGCCTCCGGCTATTCCGCCGACATTGACACTACCCGTCACAGTCCCTTCCGCCGAGCAGCCGGAGATGGTGCCATAATTCGTTCCCACGATGCCGCCGGTATCGTTGAACCCTCTACCTGTCACCGTGCCATTGACCGAGCAATTCTCTACAGTGCCGTCGTTCTGTCCCGCAATGCCGCCGACGTACGTGCCACCTGTTACGTTCACTTCTGTCAGCGTTACGTCCTGCACCTTGCCTCCGCTGCCGAGACGGCCAATCAGTCCTACATAGTCCGTTCCCGATTGGTCAATCTTCAGCCCCGTGATGGTATATTTGCCGCCGCCGTCGAAGGTGCCGGTGTATGGTTGGCTTTCAGTCCCTATCGGCGTCCACTCCCCGGTCAGGGTGATGTCGCCGGTCAGGGTGATGTCGATGTCGGTCTTCCCCTCTTCGTTCACCAGCTTGGCGAGGTTCTTCAGACCCTCGGCGTTGTAGACCTCGTAGGTCCTGCCGTCCTCAGATACGGTGTATCCCGGGTCTTCTGCCGCGGCGAGGGAGACGGTGTAGGTATATTCCTCGCCCGCTTTCCATTCGGCTGCCTTCTGCATCTTATAGACGAAGACCTTGCCGTTGTTGAAAGCGCAGGTGATGAAGGCCGTGCCCGCTGCCACACTTTGCGGGGCTACGAGCGCAGTGTAGGTGTCGCCGCCCTTGTCATACGGGGCGATTTCGGCCGGGTTGCCGCCCTCGGTGGAGAGACCCGTCAGCCGCACGGACGCCAGCCCCTCGGTGTAGTCCGTCAGGACGACGGTCACCCGCGCCGTGCGGTGGGTGAAGCGGAGCGTGGGGTTGCCGTAGCTCACCGTCTGTTCCTCGGCCACGATGAGGTCGCTGCCCTCGAAGTCCTTCCGGGCACTTTGGTCGGCAGCTACCTTCACGGCAGGCGGGGTTGTCTCGCCAGCGGTGTAGGGCCACCACGCCGTGACGGTGATGTTATCGTGGTTGGTCCAGTAGTGCGGGTCATCGGAGGTCAGCGTGGCGCTGGTGTTGTCGGCGGTGGAGGGCGTCACATTGTATGCCTTCACCGTGCCGTCCATCCTGACTGCCACGCTCTGCACGCCTTCCCAGTTCCCGTCCACCGAGGCACGGGTACCGGCGGTGGCTGTCGCGGCGGGGTTCAGCCCCGTGGCGGTGAAGACGATGGGTGTGCCTTCCGCCCCTTCCGGCAGGAAGCCCGCTTCGTCCTGCGTGCAGGCGGCAAGGCCGAGCAGCAGGGCGATGGCCGCGGATGTATAGATTGTTTTACGTTTCATGATGCGTGTTGTTTAGGGGTTGTTATTGTTTCTTTTGCAGTACGGGCAGGTCGTCGGGACCGAGTACCCACTGGTAGTCGTTGCCGGTGAGGGCGGCGTTCATGCCATCGACGGCTGGCTGCCAGGAGGCGCCGTCGTTGACCTTCGTGGCATCTACCATTCCGTCTTGATTAATGTATACTCCATTGTCGATATTAGCACGCCAGTAGCAAGCTGATATAGAACCATTGCTATAATTAGAATATACTATACCTCCACTTACATTCTCTTTTAATGTTCCGTCGAACCAGCAGGCGGTGATGCTACCTAAATTTATGAGGGCTATACCACCGACACCACTGTAAGCGTCAATCTTTCCCGTAACAGAGCAGGCAATGATTTGACCATTATTTTGAGACACTATTCCTGCAGTTCCTCCACTATTGCCATACAGATTCACATCTATGAGTTGTAGGTTCTTTATCACTCCACGTACATTTAATAACCCAAAAAGCTCAGTACTCGCTGCTGAAAAGTTTAATCCCGTAATGCGGTGTCCCTGCCCATTAAAGACGCCGGAGTAACCTGACCATCCCCCTATCCGTGTCCATTCCTTGCCCGTGAGGTCGATGTCGGCAGTCAGGGTGCAGTTGATGCTGAGGTCTTTTCGTGTAGCTTCGTTCCATGCCATCAGGCCGTCTGCGTTATAGACCGTGTAGGTCTTGGTGGTGGTGTCGTAGTTATAGCCCAAATCCTCGGCTGCGCCGCTCTCGCCGCCGCCGTCGTCCCATTTGCCGATTTCACAGCCTGCCAGCGTCAAGCCGGTGGCGTTCACCTTGACGGTATATTTATAGCGGTTGCCCGCCTCCAGCACGACGTCGTTCTGTGGGCGGAAGTAGAAGTTGCCGCCGCCAAGTTCCACACGGATGAACGGCTCGCCTTTCGCAACGGTCTGCGGGGCGGTCAGTGCCTCGTAGCTGTTGCCGCTTGCGTGGTAGGTCTGGATGGCGGTCGGGTTTTCGTTATCGGCGGACAGGCTCATGAGGCTCACCGTGGCTCCGGCTACGCTCGTGATGCCTGTGCCGGGCTTCAGTGCGACGGTGATGCGTGCCGTACGGTGGGTAAAGGTGAGCTTCGGTTCGTCAAATTCCACCGTCTGGTCGATGGCGGCGATGAAGTCGCTGGCTGCAAAGGCCTCCTGTGTGCTTTGGTCTTCGGCCACCTTTACGGCAGGCATCCGTGTGATGTCTGTATCGTCGAGGGGCCACCATGCCGATACGGTAATCGGGTCGCGGCTGGTCCAGTAGTGCGGGTTGTTCTCGCTTGAGAGCATGGCGCTCTTGCTGTCGGTAGAAGCCGTCACGGTGTATTCCTTTACCGCGTCACCCATCTTGAGTGCCACGGTCTGTACGCCCTGCCAGTCGCCGTCCACAGTGGCACGGGTTGATGGGGCTGCCTGTGGAGTTGCCTCTACGGACAGTCCGGTGGCACGGATGACTACGGGGAATTCACCTTCGGGCAGACGGTTGTCGTCGGCCTGTTCGTCCTGCGTGCAGGCGGCCAGTGAGAGGGCGAGCGCAGCAAGTGCAAAAAATCTTGTCTTCATTATATCTGTCATTTTTAGTTACAAATCTGCGTTTACTTCCCCATTGTCTATTTCTTTCCAATCTGATATAGAGGCTCCTTGGATTTCCACTTCATCCGGTGTTTCCAGCGTTCCGCCGAGGGTCAGAGGCTCGGTCTTCTTCGCG
>ULND01050260.1_pt1 | contig 13520 bp, 10 predicted proteins | sample 1951821 | NCBI WGS metagenome assembly ULND01 (sample SAMEA4835567, study PRJEB28245) | human gut metagenome | biome: gut microbiome; material: fecal sample | place: Denmark | collected 2008 | reverse complement strand
CCCCCGCCACACCCATGGAAAAAGCAATGACCAGAAACAGGTTCAATACCGCATTGATGGCTCCGGATATGATCAGGAACAACAGCGGACGCTTCGTGTCTCCCACTGCCCGCAGAACTGCAGCTCCGTAATTGTACAGCATGAAAAAGGGCATGCTGCAGAAATAAATTTTCATATATAATGCCGCCTGATCAATAACATCCGCCGGGGTATCCATCAATTCCAACGCCCCCCGGGTGCAGAACAGCCCTACGAATACCATGACAATACCGCTGATCAATGCAAAGGTCATAGCTGTATGTACTGTCTCGCTCATCTCCCGCTCTTTCCCGGCAGCATAGAATCTGGCGGACAATACATTGGCTCCCAGAGAAACGCCGATAAACAGATTGACGAACATATTGATCAATGCCGTGGTGGAACCTACAGCCGCCAGCGCCTGACTTCCGGTGAACCGTCCCACCACAATGATATCCACTGCATTGAACAGCAGCTGCAAAATGCTGGACACCATCAGGGGCAGTGCAAAGGAGATCAGCTTGTCCATAATCGTGCCGTTGCACATATCTATTTCATATTTGTTTTTCTTCTGTGTTGCTTCCATAATTTCATTTCCTGCAATTCTCTTCCAAATCCCGTTATTTTCCCGCACCGCTCATCCGCATCTGCAGAAGAACCGCTATAACTTATGATTTTATCACATATTTTGCTATATTTCTATTCCCCATTTTAGCTGAAAATATGATATACTATATTTTGAATGTTTTTGGGGGTTCAAAATGAGTATACATCCCACAAATCCTTACAAGAGAACAAAGAGAAAGGAAACTTATCCCTATGAAATATGACGTAATCATTATCGGTGCCGGTCCCGGCGGTATCTTCTCCGCTTATGAACTGGTGCAACAGAATCCCGACCTGAAAATTGCCGTTTTCGAATCCGGTCACCCTCTGGAGAAGCGCCACTGTCCTATCGACGGTGACAAGATCAAGAGTTGCATCAACTGTAAGAGCTGTTCCATCATGAGCGGTTTCGGTGGTGCCGGTGCTTTTTCCGATGGAAAATACAATATCACCAACGCTTTCGGTGGCACTCTCTACGAGTATATCGGCAAGAGTCAGGCCATCGACCTGATGAAATATGTGGATGACATCAACATGAAGTTCGGCGGTGAAGGCACGAAGCTGTATTCCACTGCTGGCACCTCTTTCAAAAAAATCTGCATGCAGAACAAGCTGAACCTGTTAGACGCTTCCGTACGTCACCTGGGTACAGATATCAACTTCATCGTGCTGGAAAATCTGTACGCAGAACTGAAGGATAAAGTGACTTTCTATTTCGATACCCCGGTGAAAACGGTGGAGACCGTTGGTGACGGTTACCGTATCTGCTGCGAAAACGCTTCTTACGACTGCGACAAGTGCATTATTTCCGTAGGCCGCAGCGGCAGCAAATGGATGGAGCAGATCTGTAAAGATCTGGACATCAACACCAAGTCCAACCGCGTGGATATCGGCGTCCGGGTGGAACTGCCCGCAGTCATCTTCTCTCATCTGACCGATGAACTCTATGAGAGCAAGATCGTATACCGCACTGAAAAATTCGAGGATTCCGTGCGTACCTTCTGTATGAATCCCCACGGTATCGTCGTAAATGAGAACACCAACGGCATCGTCACCGTAAACGGCCACAGCTACGAAGGAGCCGACAAGCAGACAGAGAACACCAACTTTGCCCTGCTGGTAGCGAAGCATTTCTCCGAGCCCTTCAAGGACAGCAACGGCTACGGTGAAAGTATCGCCCGTCTCTCCAACATGCTGGGCGGCGGTGTTATCGTACAGCGTTTCGGCGATCTGGTGAGAGGACGCCGCAGTAATGCGAAGCGTATTGCCGAGGGCATGGTAGAGCCTACCCTGTCCGCAACTCCCGGTGATTTAAGCCTGGTACTGCCCAAGCGTATCTTAGACGGTATCATCGAAATGATCTACGCACTGGACAAGATCGCACCCGGTACCGCCAATGACGATACCCTGCTCTACGGTGTGGAAGTCAAATTCTATAATATGGAAGTGGAACTGGACGAACATCTGGAAAGCTGTCACAAGGGCCTGTACATCATCGGTGACGGCAGCGGTGTGACTCATTCCCTGTCCCATGCATCCGCCAGCGGTGTCTATGTCGCAAGGCAGATCGCCAAAGGGGAATAATTACTAATAAAAAGGAAGGTAGATTCTATGGCACAGACAGTTAAGCTCATCTCTGACAGTACCTGTGATCTGTCAAAGGAATTAGTGGAAAAGTATGACATTACCATCCTGCCTCTGCACATTCTGCTGGGCGAGGATGAATACCGCGATGGCGTGGATATTACGCCGGAAGAAATTTTCCGGTGGTCCGATGAAAACAAGACCACGCCCAAGACCTCTGCTCCTTCTCTGACCGAGGCCATGGAAGTCATGCAGCCTTTTGTGGAAGAAGGCCGGGAGATCATCTGTTTCTCCATCTCCGACAGCATGTCCACCTCCGGCAACGTTATGCGGCTTGCTGCAGAAGAACTGGAAGCTTCCGACAAAGTCACCATCATCAACTCCGCAAACCTGTCCACCGGCATCGGTCTGCAGGTAATACAGGCTGCCATTCTGGCTTCTGAAGGGAAAACAGCCGCAGAGATCACTACTGCCATCGAAGCCATCCGTCCCAAAGTCCGGGCCAGCTTCGTCGTAGATACCCTGACCTACCTTCACCGCGGTGGCAGATGCAGCGCGGTAGCGGCTCTGGCCGGTGGTATGTTAAAGCTTCATCCCCGGATCGTCGTGGTGGATGGTGCCATGGATGCCTCCAAAAAATACCGTGGAAAATTAAGTTCTGTCATCCTCTCCTACACCAGAGACATGGAAGAGGATCTGAAGAATGCCGTTCCCGACAGAGTCTTCATCACCCACTCCGGCTGCGACCGGGAGATTGTGGAAGCGGTTCGTTCCTATCTGGAAAGTCTGGGAATCTTTGACGAGATTCTGGAAACCAGAGCAGGTGGTGTAGTCTCCAGCCATTGTGGTCCCGGCACGTTAGGCGTACTTTTCATTGCTAAATAAAAAATCCGAAGGAGTTTCGTGTGAAAAATTAATTTTTCACACGCAAATTTGTGCCTGCACAAGGTGCCAAGGCACCTGAAAGTTTGCAGGTTACTGAAAGGCATTGGTATTATTATGATCCGTTTTATATTCGTCGTATTATTTGTAGTATTATTCCTGATCCTGTCCACGCCGTTAATGCTGGTGGAATGGATCATCGGCAAATTTAACCCCGGTCTTAAGGACCGCAGTTCCCTGGCCATTGTAAACTGGGCCTTCCGCTGGGTCATCCGTCTTTCCGGCACGAAAGTCATTGCCATCGGGGAAGAGAACATTCCCACCGACACTGCTGTGCTGTACGTCGGCAATCATCGCAGCTTTTTCGATGTGGTGCTGACCTATGTCCGTGTTCCCAGACCTACCGGTTATATTGCGAAAAAAGAAATGTTAAAATGGCCCCTGCTTAACATCTGGATGAAAAATCTTCACTGTCTCTTTCTGGATCGCCAGGACATCAAGGCAGGACTGAAAACCATTCTGCAGGCCATTGAGAAAGCCAAAAACGGGATTTCCATCTGCATCTTCCCGGAGGGCACCCGCAACAAGACCCAGGATACCTTCCTTCCCTTCCACGAGGGCAGTTTCAAGATCGCAGAGAAAGCAAATGTTCCCATTATCCCCATGACTATTGTGAATTCCGCTGCGGTATTTGAAGATCATTTCCCGAAAATAAAAAAGGCCACCGTAGTCATTGAATACGGTAAGCCTATTTATCCGAAGGAACTGGACAAGGAGACCCGCAAGAGCATGGGCACCTATGTACAGAATATTATCTCCGAAACTTATTTCAAAAACAAAGAACTGATCTGATCTTTCTAATGTCTATCCGCGAGGGAGACCTGCTGGGCTATCAGTAACAGATAATCCGCAGCGTCTCCCTCTTCGGGATAATAACTCACCGAATCCCGGTTCCGTCCCATCAGGTAATGCAGAAAATCCTCTAAAATCTCCGTGTACTGATAACTGTATAACACATAATTAGCACAGGACAATTCTTCTGCCCGCTTCAGCAGATCCTCGGTTCCATTGTTGACATTCATTACGGCATCGATCATGTTATGGGAACGTTTGGCCAGCTCCTCGCCCCGATTCCGGATGCTTTCCATGAATACAGTGCACAGGTCCACATCCACCGGCTGTCTGGTGGCCAGATACGTCATGGAGCCATACAGATAGGCCGTTTCTTCCAGATAACTGGTATTGTCCTCGAAAAAGTCCTTATACTCCAGGATCTGATTGCGGTAAGTGTAGAGTCCCGCCGCCCGGTAAAGCTCCGTCAGCGCCATGAATTTCTCCGCATCTCTGCCGGATGTCGACATCAGCTTGGTGTACACCGACGACGCATGCTGCAGACATTGTGTGGCATATTGCACATCATATTTCTGGTACAGATAACTGAATTTTGCCATCACCGCCACGTAACACATGTTCTCCGGTTCCGGCTTTTCTGTGTCGTTGGCCGTTTTTTCCAGCCAGTCGGCAATAGATTCCAGCAGATCCGGGATATCATTGCCATTATCATCCGCAAGCACCTGCGGATACCACTCACAGGCCTCCAGCAAAGTGATGATCTCATCCTCGGTAATACTGCGATCCTGACACCTGTCATGAACATCCGTGCACAACGCTTCCAACAGTTCCTGATAGTGGTCTTCTTTCAGAGAAAATGTCAGGGATCTTCCCACATTGTCACACTCCAGATAGAACTCACCTTCCCCGGTATAGTCCGTGAAATCCGCTGTTCCGATGTACAGAGACAGCTCCCCGTTGTAATCTGTCTGCTTTACCGTGCCTTCATAGACCGTCTCTCCGGTCTCCCGGTCCACCAGACGGAAAGTCTCTACCGGCTGTCTGCCCTTCACCACTGCCTGTTTTTCACCGACCGCGGCATACCCCTGCTGATCCACCAGCACATTGGGTGTCAGCGTAGGCACTGTATAGTTGATGACCGGTGTGTTTTCCATGCCGGTCATACTTATGCTTACATGCCCTGTCTCTGCCGTTGCCTGCCCGCAGGCGTTCATACCTATACTGTTAAATAGTAATAGCAGGGACAGGATCCCTGCACTTTTCCTGCTGTATCTCAAAATATTCCTCCGGTCATTCCCTGGGGACATTACAGTACACGATCTCCCCGTTGATAATAGTATAAAGGGTTCGTGTGAAAATTTCCATAGGATTTCCGTCGAAAATGGCAATGTCTGCATCTTTCCCCACTTCCAGGCTGCCAATGCGGTCTGCCACGCCACAGATTTTCGCAGGATAAATGGTGATGGCCCGGAAACCTTCCTCCATTGGAAGTCCCGCTTTTACCGCAAGTCCGGCACACAACGGCAGTGTCTGGATCTGTGACACCGGATGATCCGTGGTGATGGCGACCATCACACCGGCCCGGTTCAGCACTCCGGCGGTCTTAAAAGACATGTTCTGCACCTCGATCTTGTTCCGGCTGGTAAGATCCGGTCCCACAATGGCCGGAAATCCTTCCTTCGCCAGTTCTTCCGCCACCAGATGACCTTCCGAGCAATGATCCATCGTCATTTTTATACCGAATTCTTTTGCAATGCGGATTGCTGTGAAAATATCGTCCACCCGGTGGACATGGGCTTTTAACGGGATGTCTCCCCGCAGTACCGGAAGATAGCACTCTTTTTCAAAATCCGGTGCAAAATACGCTCCCTTCTCCGCCGCTTCCTGCTTTTGCCGCAGATATTCTCTGCTCTCCCAGAGTTCCCTGCGCAGCATGGCGGCGATGGCCATGCGGGTGACAGGACTTTTGTTCTGCCCGGAATAATTGACCTTGGGGTTCTCTCCAAAGGCCACCTTCATGGCCGCCGGTGATTTCAGGATCAGGTCGTCGATCCGGCGCCCCTTAGTCTTTACCATGGCAAACTGGCCGCCCACCACATTAGAGCTTCCGGGTCCGATCATGGCTGCAGTAATTCCGGCCCGCACCGCATCATCAAAGGCTGCATCCATGGGATTAATACCATCGATAGCCCGCAGAGACGGTGTCAGGGGATCCACTGTCTCATTACAGTCATCCCCTTCCGTGCTCTTTTTTTCTTCCATGATACCCATATGGCAGTGTGCCTCAATGATGCCCGGCATGATCAGCGCATTTTTCGCGATCACTACCTGCTCTCCTTCTTCCGGCTGTAACTTCACCTCACCTCTGGCACCTACCTGTGCAATTTTCCCGTTTCTTATCTGCAGGATCCCTTCGGGGATCTCTCTGCCCGCCATGGTCAGGATCCTGCCTCCTACAATATACATCAGCGGAACAATGCCTCCCCGTTCACCGGTTCCCCGTTGTGGGTCAGAGCAAAGTATACGTTGCTTCCTTCGGCGCTGTAGTATTTCGTGGGCGCTGCCACACTGCCGATGGTGTCGCCGGGATTCACATAGGAGTTCTCTTTCACTGTGATCTCCGTCAGCTGTCCATAAGTGGCCTCATAGCCGTCACCCAGATCCAGGGTCACCGCCTTGCCGATCTCCTCATTTTCGAAGATCGAAGTCACTTTTCCCTGCGCACAGGCGGTCACTGCCGTACCTTCTTCCGCGGAAAAAATGGTGGCGGGATTGTATTTATACTGATCCAGTGTAGCAAAATAAGTGCTCTTGTCCATAGAGTAATGCATCAGAATATCACTCTGCACCGGTTGCTGTAATCCGTCGCTTTCTGCAAAGTGCAGTGTCTTCTCAACGACCACATCCCCGCCTGCTGTCTGCTTTCCCCCGGTCTCTTCCTTTTGCCGGTCGGCATCGGAATTCTGCTGCTCTTTCTGTGCGGCCTCCAGCAGGGTCTCCTGATCCGTCAGCCCCGGAATCTCTACGTTGCCGGAGCCTACCTCCTGGGGCATATAGTCCAGATCATCCTCGGTGACAGGAGTTCCCGCGATCTCATTTCCCGCTGTATTATTTGCCGTCAGTCCGGGGATGTTCTCGTCCTCCTTCAGAAGATGTTCGTCGTTATTCTCCGTGATCTCCTGTAATTTGTCATCCGCATTGTTGGGAAGCGCAGTGAAGTCCAAGGTATAACCATCATCCCTGGACTCCACATTCTGCCCCTTCATATAGACCCCTGTCATGGTCAATGCTGCCAGTACAAAGGCTGAAGAGGCTAACATTATAATACGTTCTTTGTTAATACCGCTCTTTTTATTTCTTCTCATATCCTATCCGCATCCTTCCTGTTCCCTGAGTCAACTGCCTGCTATACAATCGTTTCAACCACTTTCCCTGGTTTATCCTATAGTCTTGCCCGATTCATGGGTTTTATTCAGAATGTCTTCGATATGAAATTTGCATTTATTTGGAACTATTCAGAGCCATGTAAATAGCGTCGAATGTTTGCATTCGTAAGAACATTTGATGCTATTTATAGGGCGAAGTAACTGAATAGTTATATTTATTCTATGCCTGTGCGGCATAGGCAGCCATATCCACGTGCTGTACCGTACCCACATTTCCGTTTTCGTATAAGAAAATACCGGTCTTGCGGACCACAGCATTGGTCGCATTGGCATTGGTAGTGCCGTCCTGAGCCTTACGGTCTCCCTGCAGGGTAAAATCCGTAGAAGCGTTTTGCAGACAGATAGCACCGACACCCTTGTCAGAAAGTTTGTACAGTACGTCGTTGCCGTTTTCATCCTTGCACCAGATTTTTAATTTTGACCAGATGGAATCGTTCTCATCGATCCAGCCATTGCCATCCTCATCATACTGCGCCAGATCTGCAAAGCCATCCCCATTCCGGGTGCCGAACAGCTCACTGCCGTCGTTGATAGTGCCGTCACCGTTCTTGTCCAGTGCCAGATAGCCGCTGCCATTCAGCACGGAGATCTCTTCTTCCTTGCCATCGGCATCCAGATCAAAATAAAAGGTCTGATCCGACACTTCTGCCACATCAGTATCCAGGTTGATCACCAGCGGATCATGGAGCGTGAATTCTGCTACATTGAGTTGCTCTTTGTAGTATTCCTCGAATCTGCGGCTCATATTTACATTTACATTAAAATTGATCTCTCTGCCATCCTTGGTCCGTACGCTTCCCACGGTGGAAAAACTGGTATCCTCCTGTTCTATGTTCCAGGTCTCGCTCACATAGTTCAATATTTTCACACGGGACGTGACCAGATTGAACACGTTTGACGCAGGTGTTGCGGTTCCCTGTGTGCTGCCGGAATTCGTCTGGGTATTATTTACGCTATTCCCTGTATTCCAGCTGTTTCCGGTCTGATTACCGCTGCTCCATCCGTTTTCCTGCATCCAGTCCCGCAAAGTGCTGTTCCTGGACGGGAATAATAAATCAAAAATATAACGCACCGTATATTCCCGGATGGTAGACAATGTCTGTTCACTGGCACTGCTTCGCATATCCCATCTGGCAGAAGATACCAGCAAACGACTCTGCCAGTCTTTGGCTGTCATCGTGGTGTTCTCTGCAGTGTTCTCCTGTTCCTCCGTGTTCTGTGTGGTATCCTCACCATTCGGTGTCTTCTGTCCCTTAGTGGATACATCTGTCAGACCTGCCTGATAATCCGTTATCTCAAATCGTCTGACGCTTGTCTTAGAAGCGTGATAGCTTCTGGCGGAATCCATTCCTATGCTTGCGGAATCAATTCTCAAATCTGTAATTTTCTCCTTTCCCCGACCTCACCACGAACCAACAGGGCGCGCTTCCTGTAACGCTTAACAGTTCACCGCCGCATGTATTCATAAAAGCGCCTGCTCCGCAGTCGACGCCGCTAAGCGGCTCATCTTTTATTTCATACATGCGGCGCTCCGCTCATGCAATATCATATGTTCTGCTTTGTGTGCCAGCACCCACGCAGAACATATGATATTGCATGGCTGAACTGTTAAACTAAAAAAAATGGTAAAGAAACAGAATACATATAATATGCCTCTGTCTGGTTACCATCCGTGGTGTCATTATCAAACTGTAAAAAATAAGTAGCAGGAAGTGACTGGCCATGTCACCTCTCTGCTACTTATATCGTCCGCTATGGACATTTTATTTAGTGTTAATTTACTGCTGTTTGGGCTGAGTGGGAGCACCAGGGGTTCCGGGTGCGGGAGGCACCGGTCTGCCGGCTGCTTTCAGCTTTGCTGCGATCATGCTGGCTACCATTTCTCTGGTCACCACGATGTTGCCACCGAAGGGATTGATCACGAATCCCAGCGCCGGGCTGATATTGCCCTGTGCATCTTTGCGCAGCAGCATTCCTGCATAATCGTCAAAGTTCATGGCGAAAGTCTGCTGATTCTCCTCATCTCTCCACCTTTTTAGCTCTGTCCAGTCAGTGAACGCCATGAAGAACTTCCGACCGTCCTCGGTGGACAGCATCGGGAACTGTACTTTGGCATCTCTTGCGATGGTCACCCGGCCGTTTTCATCGGGCACAGGCACCGGATCGATCACGACCGGAGACAGGAACTTTGCTTTCTGCAGTTCATCCAGGAACATCTGTCTGTGTTCCGGGGTGTCCTCTGCTTTTAATAATTCAATGGATCCCACCATCATGGGGTTGGATACCGGTTTGTTAAATTCCATATTTTTTCTCCTTACTTCTCATTGTAACTATTCAGCCTCTCTTCGCAAAACGCATCTGCGCTGGTTAGTCACATGTCTCTGAATAGTTACACTCGGTTATAGTTGATCAGGCATCCCTTCAGGATGATCTGACGTTCTTCGTCGGTCAGCTCTCCCAGCTTCAGGGTGAATTCCTTCATGCCTTCTCCGGTTGTTACCACATATGCCTTAATTTCCTCGGCCTTGTCTTCCACGGCTATCTTAATACCGGGAATGAACAGGTAATCCAGATTCTTGAAAGGCAGGTCTCCGGGCTGGATCAGGAAAGGAAGCATGCCCCAGTTGATCAGGTTGGAACGATAACGCTTGGTGGCATACTCGTTGGCAATATTTGCCCAGCCGCCTAATACCTTCTGGCAGGAAGCAGCCTGCTCACGGGCAGAACCGTCTCCGGGCTTCACTGCGAAAATAGTGGAACCGAATCCGGTGTTCTCACGACTTGCATCGGGATACTGTTTCTTTACTTCACCCATAACATCCTTCAGTACCGGAACTGCCTGACAGGGATGTCCGCCGTTCATACGCTCTTTCTCTGCCTTCTGGATCTCCTTGGCACGTCCTACATACTGCGGATCCTTACGGCTTAAAGTGAACTCTGCCAGTCCCAGAGGATTGGAGCGGTAGGAAGAGGTCTCACCGGATGGAATCAGCTCATCGGTAGTAGTTACGGGATCGTGGATCTCGGATACTACCTGCAGTACCAGATTCTCAGGCAGGGCACCCATAGCGGGCCAGTCCTTGATATTGGGACCGAACTGGATCTCTACGCTCTCGTCTGCCACACCGTGGGAATCGAAGACACGGTTCTTGTAAATATTGCTATCGAAATGATATTTGTATTTTCCGAAATCTCCATCGAAGTCCGTTGCGGGAGTCAGCACACCCTTGTTGGCTGCAGTGGCTGCGATGGAACGGGCATCCATCAGAGCTACGGAAGCGATCTGGCCGTTCTGCAGCTTGGAGCCTTCACGGTTCGGGAAATTTCTGGTAGAGTGACGGATACTGAATGCGTTATTGGCAGGCGTATCACCGGCACCGAAGCAGGGACCACAGAACGCAGTCTTCATGACTGCACCGGTCTCTAAGATGGTAGCCGCACAGCCGTTGCGGATCAGCTCCATGTATACGGGCATGGATGCGGGATATACGCTTAAAGTAAACTCATCCGCACCGATGTATCTGCCCTTCAGGATGTCGGCAGCCGCACAGATATTCTCGAATCCGCCGCCGGCACAGCCTGCGATGATACCCTGATCTACAATGAACTTGCCGTTCTTTACTTTATTCTTCAAAGTAAAGTCTACGGCACCGTCCAGACTTACTTTCGCACGCTTCTCCGTCTCATCCAGAATATCCATCAGGTTCGCATTCAGCTCTTCGATGGTGTAAGTATTGCTGGGATGGAACGGCATGGCGATCATAGGACGGATCTTGTCCAGATCCACCTCGATCAGTCCGTCGTAGTATGCTACCTGGCCGGGATTCAGTTCCTTATAGTCTTCGGTACGTCCGTGGATCTCATAGAACTCACGGATCTGGTCATCGGTCTTCCAGATGGAGGACAGACAGGTGGTCTCTGTGGTCATTACATCAATGCCGATACGGAAATCAGCACTCAGGGAAGCCACACCGGGGCCTACGAATTCCATTACTTTATTTTTTACATAGCCGTTCTTGAATACTGCGCCAATGATAGCCAGTGCCACGTCCTGAGGACCTACACCCTTCACGGGAGCACCCTTTAAGTATACGGCTACCACGCCGGGCATGTTGATATCATAGGTCTGGTTCAACAGCTGTTTTACCAGCTCGGGACCACCCTCGCCCATAGCCATGGTACCCAGTGCACCGTAACGGGTATGGGAATCGGAACCCAGGATCATCTTGCCACCGCCGGCTAACATCTCTCTGGCAAACTGATGGATAACTGCCTGATGAGGGGGTACATAGACTCCGCCGTATTTTTTCGCACAGGTCAGACCAAACATGTGGTCATCCTCGTTGATGGTACCGCCTACGGCACACAGAGAGTTATGACAGTTGGTCAGTACATAGGGCATGGGGAACTTCTGCAGTCCGGATGCTCTCGCAGTCTGGATAATACCTACAAAGGTAATATCATGGCTGGTAAGCTTGTCGAAACGGATCTTCAGCTTGTCCATATTGCCGGAGGTATTATGCTCCTGCAGAATACCATATGCCATGGTGTTTTTCGCTGCTTCTTCTTTGGAGATCGTAATGCCGGTCTTCGCCTGTATCTGACTGGCTGCTTCCGGGGTATCCGCTACGATGTCCGTACCGTTTACCAGGTAAGCGCCGCCCTGTGTTAACTGAATCATGCTCGTCCTCCTGTTATTCCACTTCTTATGCGTAATGTGCATCTAAATGTGCACTCCTTTCATTATACTGGATTGTTTTCTCAGATGCAATGATCTTATAGGATGTTTTTGCCACTGTACCACGCTAAATTTTATTTTTCTCCGGGAACCATTCCTCTTTTGTTCCGGTGTTGCTATAATATCCTCAGAAATTATGCCATTTTCCGAAAATCTATACGAAAACGACAGTTGTCGGCCGAATTCCGGCGGCAGCTGAAAGGAACCTTATGAATGTAGTAATAGCTATCGATTCCTTCAAGGGAAGTATGACCTCCATGCAGGCGGGTTTGAGCGCCGCCACGGGGATCAAACGTGTTTATAAAGATGCACATATTACCGTCCGTCCTCTGGCGGACGGCGGGGAGGGCACCGTCGATGCTCTGGTAAACGGCTGTGACGGCCGTATGACACAGGTGCAGGTCACAGGCCCTTCCGGTCACCCCGTTGTCTGTCCTTACGGCATTGTCGACGAGACCCATACCGCAATCATTGAAATGTCCGGTGCTGCCGGGATTACCCAGGTCAGCGGAGAGGAAAAGAATCCTCTGAACACCACCACTTACGGTGTAGGCGAAGTCATCAAAGATGCAATCCAGAACGGCTGCCGGCATTTTATTGTCGGTATCGGTGGCAGTGCCACCAATGACGGCGGGGTCGGGATGCTGCAGGCACTTGGCTTTGGCTTTCTGGATAAAAACGGAAATCAGATCCGCTTCGGAGCCAAAGGACTGGAGGATCTGGAATCCATCACTACGGATCATGTGCTTCCCGAACTCAAGGAATGTACTTTCCGCATAGCCTGCGATGTCTCCAACCCGCTCTGCGGAGGGCAGGGATGTTCCGCCATCTACGGACCGCAAAAGGGCGCTACTTCCACTATGATCCTGCAGATGGACAAATGGCTGGCTTATTATGCCGCTCTGGCCAGAGAACAGTTTCCTCATGCCGATGCCAAATATCCCGGTGCCGGTGCTGCCGGCGGTATGGGATTTGCTTTTCTTACCTTCTGCAATGCCACACTGGAATCCGGTATTAAGATCATTCTGGAAGAGACCCATCTGGAAAAATATATCCGGGATGCAGATGTCGTGATCACCGGGGAAGGCCGCCTTGACGGTCAGACGGTTATGGGAAAAGCTCCCATCGGTGTTGCCAAGATTGCCAAAAAATATGAAAAACCGGTACTTGCTTTTTCCGGCTGCGTGGCCAAAGAGGCCGTTGCCTGCAACGCAGAGGGCATTGATGCCTTTTTCCCGATTCTGCGGAACGTGGTATCCCTGGATGAGGCTATGCATACCGACAATGCCATGACCAATATGGCGGATACCGCAGAGCAGGTATTCCGGACCATACAGACATTTTCCTCCGTCTGCAAATAATGCACTTTACAGTTTTTCTCTTAATGATAAGCT
>ULND01000882.1_pt1 | contig 13520 bp, 9 predicted proteins | sample 1951821 | NCBI WGS metagenome assembly ULND01 (sample SAMEA4835567, study PRJEB28245) | human gut metagenome | biome: gut microbiome; material: fecal sample | place: Denmark | collected 2008 | reverse complement strand
ATATGTATTTATGTATCTAAAAGATATTATACGAGGAGTGAAAGATATGATAAAGATCGATCTGATCACCGGATTTTTAGGTGCCGGGAAGACAACTTTTATAAAAAAGTATGCTTCTTATCTGATGAAACAGGGAAAGAAGATCGGAATACTGGAAAATGATTTTGGCGCCATCAATGTGGATATGCTCCTTTTACAGGATTTAGAAGGGGATAACTGCACATTGGAAATGATCGCCGGAGGCTGTGACGCAGACTGCCACAGACGCAGATTTAAAACCAAGCTGATCGCAATGGCTATGGAAGGCTATGACCGGGTGATCGTAGAGCCGTCTGGCATTTATGATGTGGATGAATTTTTTGACACCCTTTATGAAGAGCCGTTAGACCGCTTTTATGAGCCGGGAAATGTGATCGCACTGGTGGATGCAGGCCTGGAAGAGGATCTTTCAAAAGAGGCAAAATATCTGCTGGCATCAGAAGTAGCAGATGCAGGCTGCGTGCTTTTCAGTAAATGCGATGAAGTGTCTCAAGAACAGTTGAAAGCCACCCTTTCTTATCTGAACCAGGCAATGGAACAGGTACATTGTAAACGAAGGTTTACCCTGGATCAGATCCTGTGCAAAAACTGGGAAGATCTGGAAGAGGCTGATTATAAGCGTCTGCTCAACTGTGAATATCGCATGGAAGATTATGAAAAAATGCATTTAGAACAGGGGAAAGTGTTTGATTCTCTGTACTATCTGAATTTTTCCATGGATCCGGATCAGCTAAAAACAGCAGTAGAAAATATGTTTAGGGATCCTTCCTGCGGAAAGATCTTTCGCATCAAAGGCTATATAAAAAAGGGAGAAAACGGCTGGTTGGAGTTAAATGCCACCAGCAGGGAATTTTCTCTGAAACCGGCGCCAAAAGGCCAGGAAGTGCTGATCGTTATTGGCGAAAACCTTTCAAAAGAGGCAGCAGCTCTTTATTTAGGCCGTAAACCGGATGTTTAAGCCAGGTTTTAAACAAAAAACAGTTTACAAAAGATAAGGGACAGGTTATAATATTTCCCGTTGGACAAGGACAGATATGGCAGAGTTGCAGATGCTCTGTGCATAAATAAAATGTTCTCACAAAATCAGGCACAGAAAGATTTTGAGAGGACATTAAGAAAAAGCTGATGGCTTCTGTGAGACAGATGGATTGCAGATGACATCAGCTTTTTTACGGTGACTTTCATCTGATCATGAAAGGAAATTATTATGGAACCATATTACTATACAAAGATGAGCAAGCCCCAACAGGCTGTCTACTATGCCATTTACCAGGGGCTCATGGCACTTTCCGACAGCTTCCAGGTGCCGAAATTAGAAGGACGGGAACTAAGCGACGTATTTTTCCAGCTGCGTTTGGACCATCCGGAGATCTTCTGGGCAGAGGGATTTCATTACCGGTATTATCAGGACTCGGCCAATATCACTTTTTTGCCGGAGTATATTTTTGAAAAAGGAAAGATCAAAGAACACCAGAAAGCATTAAAAGCCAGAGTGGAAAAGCTGGTCCGCCCTGCTATGAAGCTTTCGGAATGGGAAAAAGAAAAGTATGTACATGATTTTATCTGTGAAAATGTACATTATGATAAGTTAAAGAAATCTTATTCTCATGAGATCATCGGTCCTTTAGGACAGGGTGTAGGGGTATGTGAAGGGATCGCCAAATCTGTAAAAGTGCTTTGTGACGCCTTAGGTATCTGGTGTATGATCGCTATCTGCGGAAATAATCCTGAAAAAGGGATCAAATACCGTCATACCTGGAATATTGTAAAAATTGGCGGCACGTATTATCACCTGGATGCTACCTTTGACAATACGTTAGGTAAGCACAGCTTTGGTGCAAAGGAGATCCGCTACGATTACTTTAATCTGGATGATAAAAATATTTTCCGGGACCATGAGCCGCTGATCGCGCCGGCGCCGGCCTGTACGGACGGGGATCATTTTTATTACAAAGAGAAGAAAATGTCCTTTACAAAGACAGAAGATGTGTATAAACGTTCCCTCCAGGCAGCAAAAAAGGGAAAAATGCTTACCTTTCACTGGAGAGGCGGCTATCTTACAAGGGCAGTCCTGGACGAATTGCTGGATCTGATCAAAAAAGCAGGAGCAGAAAAGGGAAAAGTAGCCCGTATTGCTTTAAACTGGCCTCAGGCAGTGCTGCGTCTGGAGTATGTGGAAGATGGCCAGGAAAATGTTACTATGGAAGAGGCAAATGAAGGAGAGCAGGAGTGAGATTAGACTGTTCGGGAATGGAATTTGAAAAGCTGGCAGATCTGTTGGAACAGGGGCAGTTTGAACTTTTGAATCTGCCGGTTGGTGATGAGAGGAAAAAGCCATCGGATATCCGTCTGGTGTATATGATGAATGACACAGCGGAAAGCTTTCTGGTATTCCATGAGGCAGTGCTTACAGGAAATTACCTGCCGGATTACGAGGGAGAACTAAGCGCTTCCCTGGATAAAGAAGAAACAGATAACACGGACGCGGAAGGTGAAGAAAAGGGGCGGTATATCCTGGCGGTCCATCAGGGAGATACAGTCTGCACCCTGTTTTTTAAAGATATCAGCCTGGAATGTGAGCTGTATGATTATGGTGAGATCGGTCATTTCTGGGTGAAGGGATATGAGTATCTGCGCCAGTTAGAATATAAGATCGCTATTTTAGGGGATAAATGGGAATATCTGGGAGAAGATTGCTGCAGTGAAGAAGAGAAAAAACTGGCATCTTTAAGAGAATTTCCGCCTTTAAGTTATCTGTTTTATCCGGCAGCTTCACTGGCCTATGTAAGAGAAAAAGAAGAACCGTGGAAATGTTCGCCGCTGGCAGCAAAACTGGTGGAAGAGGCTGCAAAACAGGAGAAAGATACCTGGTTTGCAAAAATGGTATCCCTGTATAAAAGATACCCCGTCAGGGTACTTGCCAGATACATTGCCTGGATGTTTCACAGAGAAGCCCATAAGAGAGTAACCGATCATCTGATCCGGCAGATGGATCAGGCAGCGGTCATTTATCCAAGACGTTATTTTGGAGAAGAGAACGAAAAAAAGCATAAAATTCTGTTTGAAAAAGCCAACAAACGTAAAAGAGATCTTGAAAAACAGGGGATACAGGCGGAAATCTTTAGAGAAGAACCTTTTGCAAAAGGCGACGATGGACCCTTTAAAGTGTATGTAATGCAGTTTACAGTTAAGAAGGGAAATCACATATCTGCAGTTGAAGAAATCCGATAATTGCAAATGATCATAACCACATACTGCTATGCATCAGCCCCGTGCGGCTGTTGGCAGGTTTTGCAGACAATATCTATTATATAAAAACAGCAGAGGAATTTACCCCTCTGCTGTTTTCGTTTCTAATAATTTCGTTAATTTTTCCAGTAAAACTTTCGCTTCCTCGCCCTGTTCCCGGATATAAGAAGCTTCCGGTACTTCAATATCATGGATCAGGGAATTTCGCATTTTTCGTAAAAAGGCGATCTGGTTAATACATTCTTTATCAAGCACTCCCAGTCGTTTTAAAGCGTTGATATTAAATACGCTTACGGAACGGGAACTGCGCTTGGTCACACGGTTTAAGAGATTTTCAAGAGGCACCCATTGGCCAAAGAAGTAGTTGATGGCTTCCTGATGTTCCACCGTTAAATTGGAGTCATCGGAGCGCAGCTTCTGGTATGCCTGGTATCTCTTTTCATTTCCGCTGATGATCTGGTCAATGATCTGCTGGGAAATGGTACGTTTGTCTTTTTCAAATTTTACAGACTTTACGATAGGTCCGATATCTTTTGCCCGTAATATCTTTAAGCTGCTTAAAAAGCGGAACAGCAGCTCAATATTTCCCATACGAAGCTTGATATCTTCCGGAAGGAAATTATTGCTTAAATAATTATATAAATAAGAGGCAAGCTCAAACTGATTGGCAAAAGTAGCTTTACTGTTCTGAATCCTTTCATTTCCAGCAGCCTGAAGCCGTTCCAGGGCGATTTCACCGGTAAGCACCAGACCATTTAATTCATCTAAGATAGCCAGTTCTTCCTCAGAAAGTGTTCCCTGCATAGGCTTATACACCAGGTCATGTTCCACCTCAGACCAGGCATGCATCAGGACAGAAGCTACCTGGATCTCGATCCTGGCAGCGCAGTAGCGTTTTTCGGAAGGCTGTACTATTTCCTCTTTCATATGCACCCGGTAATGATTGGCCCAGTAGCCGGAAAAACGTTTGTTATAGGTAGGCGGTTTGGACTGTTCCGGGAACTGTTTGCGCTCGATCACCTGAAAAAGATCGCTGATCAGGGAGTCTACTTTTATGCGGTCACCTGGGAAATACAGGGACACACGGATGCCGCAAAGGTCAGCAATATCCTCGTAGATCTCTTTCATGTTCTTATAGGGAACCGTGCGCTTGACATTTCTGCGCAGTATCTTACTTTTTAAACGGCCGGGGTTTTTGATCCTGTAAGTGACCATAGCCCGGATACCGGCTGACTGTAAGGCATCTTCCAGTTGAGAAGAGGAAATACGTCCCAGATTTTCATAAAAAGTAAGTTTCTTTTTATAGTTTTCAATAAACTGGTTGATCAGATCCATAAATCCTCCTTTGCAGTCGGATATCTGTAAAAATACAGATATAGTAATTTTCAGAATTTTCTGTCACTATTATAGCACAGGAGCAATCGCTCTGCAAGAAAGAGAGCAGTATCCGGGGGGAAAATGATCATGGTCCAGCCAAAATATCTTAATGAGAAAAATTATGGGAACAGCCTACTTGACAATATACCCTGGTGGGGTATATAATGCGTATATTCCCAGGGGAATGGTGGGAAAATAAAGGAGAAAGACAGGAACGTTTATGGAAGAAGAAAAATGCTGCTGTTGCCACCATAAAACAAAAGAGCGTTCAGAAAAGGAATACAAAGACCTGATCCACCGCTTAAACCGCATTGAAGGCCAGATACGGGGAATTAAAGGGATGGTGGAAAAGGACGCTTATTGTCCGGACATATTAATACAGGTGGCTGCAGCCAATGCAGCGTTAAACAGTTTTAATAAGGTCCTTCTTGCAAATCATATCAGGACCTGTGTAGCAGAAGATATAAGAGCGGGAAAAGATGAGGTGATCGATGAACTGGTGACCACCTTGCAGAAACTTATGAAATAAGTGGAGAGGAAAATGAAGGTTCCGCCTGCGTCAGCAGGCAGTGGAGCACGACCGTGTGTGGAACCTAAACAGGTATGAACAGGTATAAGAAAGGAGCCAGTAATACAATGAAGCAGTATACAGTAACGGGAATGAGCTGTGCAGCCTGCAGCACCCGTGTAGAAAAGGCGGTTTCCAAGGTGCCGGGAGTAACTTCCTGCTCTGTCAGCCTTTTAACCAACTCCATGGGCGTGGAAGGAAGTGCCACAGACCAGGAGATCATAAAAGCAGTAGCAGATGCAGGCTATGGCGCGTCTGCAAAAGATGCCGAAGGAGAAAAAAACGGTGGAGCAAACAGCGCTGCAGCTTCTGAAGAGGCCCTTGCAGACCATGAAACTCCTATTTTAAAGAAACGTTTATTATATTCCGTAGGTTTTTTACTTGTCCTTATGTATTTCTCCATGGGACATATGATGTGGAACTGGCCGCTGCCGGCATTTATGGACGGCAACCATGTGATGATGGGTCTGGTACAGCTGTATCTGACAGTGATCATTATGGTCATCAACCAGAAGTTCTTTATTAACGGTTTTAAGAGCCTGTTCCATAGTGCTCCAAACATGGACACCTTAGTAGCCTTAGGTTCCTTTGCCTCCTTCGGCTACAGCTCCTATGCACTGTTTGCCATGACTTATGCTGAACATCAGGGAGATGCAGAGGCAGTGATGGGCTACATGCATGAATTCTACTTTGAGTCCGCTGCCATGATCCTGACACTGATCACAGTCGGAAAAATGTTAGAGGCCCGTTCCAAAGGAAAGACTACAGATGCCTTAAAGAGCCTGATGAAGCTGTCACCAAAGACTGTCGTAGTGGAAAAAGAGGGAAAAGAAACAGAAGTACCTGTTGAACAGGTACGCATCGGTGATGTATTTGTTGTCCGCCCTGGTGAAAATATACCGGTAGATGGTGTCGTATTAGAAGGAAACAGCGCTGTAAACGAAGCTGCTCTTACAGGTGAAAGTATTCCTGTAGACAAGCAGGCAGGAGACCGTGTTTCCGCAGCCACCATTAACCAGTCCGGTTTTATCCGCTGTGAAGCTACCCGCGTAGGAGAAGATACTACACTCTCCCAGATCATCCGTATGGTCAGTGACGCGGCAGCTACCAAGGCACCCATCGCAAAAGTGGCAGATAAAGTTTCCGGTATTTTCGTTCCTGCTGTTATTTCCATTGCAGTGCTGACGGTTATTGTATGGCTGATCGCAGGTGAAAGCGTTGGTTTTGCCCTTGCAAGAGGTATTTCTGTTCTGGTTATCAGCTGCCCTTGTGCTTTGGGACTTGCAACACCGGTTGCAATCATGGTAGGAAATGGTATGGGTGCAAAGAACGGTATCCTCTTTAAGACTGCCGTTTCCCTGGAAGAAACAGGAAAAGTTGAGATCGTTGCATTAGATAAAACAGGAACCATTACAAGTGGTGAGCCAAAAGTAACAGATGTACTGGCGGCAGATGGAACTTCAGAAGAAGAGCTGTTAAAATTAGCATATTCACTGGAAAGCAGGAGCGAGCATCCGTTAGCAAAGGCGATCGTAGCCTATGGGGCAGAAAAACAGGCAGAACAGATCCCGGTTAGTGAATTTAAGGCACTTCCGGGAAATGGCCTGGAAGGAAAAGTGGGAGATGCGGATGTAAAAGGCGGCAGCCTGAAATTTGCACAGAGCCAGACGGAGATATCCGAAAAGATAAAAAGCCAGGCAGAAAAACTGGCAGAAGAGGGAAAAACACCTCTTATGTTCTTAAAAAATGGTATACTTGCAGGTATGATCGCAGTTGCCGATGTGATCAGAGAAGACAGCCCACAGGCAGTAAAAGAGCTGCAGAATATGGGTATTGAAGTAGTTATGCTGACCGGTGATAATGAACGCACAGCCAAGGCCATTGGCCGCCAGGCCGGCGTAGACCGTGTCATCGCAGGCGTTCTTCCGGATGGTAAGGAAGAAGTGATCCGCAGGTTAAAAGAACAGGGAAAAGTTGCCATGGTTGGTGACGGTATCAATGATGCCCCTGCTCTCACAAGAGCGGATATGGGTATTGCCATTGGAGCCGGTGCAGACGTTGCCATTGACGCAGCAGATGTCGTTCTGGTAAAGAGCCGCTTAAGTGATGTGCCCGCAGCCATCCGTTTAAGCCGCGGAACCCTTAGAAACATCCATGAAAACCTGTTCTGGGCCTTCTTCTACAATGTGATCGGTATCCCCCTTGCAGCAGGTATCTGGATCCCCATCTTTGGATGGAAGTTAACCCCGATGTTTGGTGCAGCAGCCATGAGCTTATCCAGCTTCTGCGTTGTGACCAATGCATTAAGGCTGAATTTATTAAATATCAAAGACAGCCGCAAAGATAAGAAGATCCGCCGTAAAGCAGCCGCTCCTGCAGGAGCAGTAGTTGCTGCGGCAGAAATAAATACAGAAACAAAAAAGGAGAACAAAACAATGACAAAGACTATGAAAATTGAGGGAATGATGTGCGGACACTGCGAGGCAGCTGTTAAGAAGGCTCTGGAAGCATTAGACGGAGTAGCGAGCGCAGAAGTAAGCCACGAAAAGGGAACTGCTGTTGTAACCTTAGAGAAGGATGTAGATAATGCAGTCCTTACAAAGGCAGTAGAAGATAAGGATTATAAGGTAGTTTCTGTTCAGTAAGCGATCATAGATGAACAAAAATGAATAAAATAGTATAAAATACAAAATAGTATAAAATGAATGAAAGAAACGCAGGAACCGGTCCGAAAAGATGGGTTTCTGCGTTTTTTGTGCCACGGCACATTCTTTTTATAAATTTAGCATATAAAAAAATCAGGGAAGAGGTGTTACGTCTGTCCGTTTGCGTGGGGATTTGTTGATCTCAAAATCTTTTTTAATGACTTCGTTGTAAACAGAGATCACATGGTAAAATGCCTCGATCTCTTCGGCGCTGCACTGTTTCTGAAGCTGGGACATAGTCTTGGCGATATCCAGGATATCATACATTTTATGTGCCTTACTGACACGGGAACCTTCTGCTGTCACATATAGATAAAGGTTTTTCGCATTTCCGTCTTTTTTGCGCTTTTCGATCAGTTCCGGTTTTTCTAATTTAGTAAGGATCTGGGAAATAGTTCCCTTTGTTTTATCCCAGTACTGGATCAGTTCACCGGAAGAGGTTCCGGGATGGTCTTCAATATAACTGAGTGTGTGGACTTCCATCATGGTAAGCGTATAGTTATCACCATACTGGTGTGCGGACATGATGTAGTCATTATAATGCATAAAGAAGGCGATGCGCTTCTGATCCAGCAGCCGGTTTACTATCCATTCCGCGAAGTGATCGAAGATAACGGAAGAATTTTTGTAAATAACCAGCTGCATTATGAAGATGGAAAATACACCATTGATTTTGAAGATTTTGAAAAGAAGATCGTAGATAACAATGTAAAAGTATTTATCCTGTGCAATCCTCACAACCCTGTTGGCAGAGTATGGACAAAAGAAGAACTGGAGAAAATGGGAGATATCTGCTTAAAGCACAATGTAGTGATCATGGATGATGAGATCCATTGTGACTTTACATATCCTGGCTTCAAATTTACAAGCTTCATGACTCTGGATGAAAAGTACCATAACAGTCTGGTACTGTATACTTCTCCAAGTAAGACTTTTAACGTAGCAGGACTTCAGCCAGCCAACATTATTATTAAAAATCCGGAACTCCGCGCAGCATACCGTAAGGCAAATGCAGCAGCAGGTTACAGCCAGGGAAGCATTATGGGACAGGTTGCAGTAAAATCTGTTTATACAAAGGGTGATGAATGGGTAAATGAACTGGTAGAGTATATTACCGGAAATATGAATTACATGCGTGATTTCGTAAAGGAAAACTTCCCGAAGGCTCATTTCGTAGATCCTGAAGGAACCTATCTTACCTGGGTTGATTTTTCAGGATATGGTTTTACAGATGAAGAATTAGAGCACATTATGGTAGAAGAAGCACATCTCTGGTTAGACAGCGGTAAGGTATTCGGACCGGCAACTGCACAGTTTGAAAGATTTAACCTTGCATGCCCGAGAGCTACCGTAGTAAAGGCAATGGAGCAGTTAAAAGCTGCACTGGACAACCACACAAAGTGGGCATAGTCAGGGGGAAGATAAGAGATGAAAACTTTCTGGAATACATATAAATCGTCTATTTTACTGCTGGCAGCTATGGTAGCAGGCGGTGTGATTGGATTTTTCTGGGGACCTGGAGCAAGTGTGCTCCAGCCCATTGCCGATACATTTTTAAATCTGCTGTATTGCTGTGTTGTACCGCTGATCTTCTGTTCTTTAACAGCGGCGATCGCAAAAATGCAGGATCTTGCAAAACTCAGAAAGATCTTAATGATCTTCCTGATCGGTGTTATTGTCTCCGGTGTTATTGCATGCCTGTTTATGGTAGCTCCTTGTCTGGTCATTGATCCGGCGGAAGGTTCTACTGTTTCTTTAACACAGGATGTAGCAGATGCCAGTGGAAGCATGAATGTACTGGGAATGTTTACAGTCGGTGATTTCCCGCTTCTGTTCTCTAAATCTAACCTGATGGCACTGATCGTATTTACTGTTATTTTCTCTATTGCGATCATCCAGACCGGTGAAAAGGGCAAGCCGATCGTAGAAGCTATGGATCGCCTTACAGCAGCTATCGTAAACGTGATCAATATCGTTATGAAACTGGCCCCTTTAGGACTTGGCTGTTATTTTGCGATCCTGATCGGTTCTAACGGCAGTGATGTGATCGGACCGTTGTCAAAAGCAATTGTCATGTACCTGTTTGTGATCGTTGCCTATTATGTTGTTTCACAGACAGTATTTGCTTATATCGGTGGCGGCATGGAAGGTGTACGCATATGGTGGGCAACCTGCGTGCCATCTACCTTAACTGCTCTTGGTACCTGCTCTTCAGCAGCAACTCTGCCAGTTAATTTACAGCAGGCAAAGAAAATTGATATTCCCGATGAGATTGCAGATCTTGTTATTCCTTTAGGTGCAAATCTTCACAAAGATGGCGCATGTGTGATCCAGATCATTAAGGTAGCGTTTTTATGCTCAGTATTCCATATGGAATATGCAACCCCACGAAACATTTTAATGTCTATCCTGGTAGCTGTTATTGCATCTGTTGTTATGGGAGGAATCCCTGCAGGCGGTTATGTAGCTGAGATCTTTATCATATCTGCATTCGGCTTCCCTACAGTAGCTATCCCGATCATGGTTCTCATCGGAACCATTACCGATGCACCTGCAACTGTAGTCAATGTAACAGGTGATACTGGACTTGCCATGGTCATTACAAGATTTGTAGAAGGAAAAGACTGGATCCACAGAAAAAAACTGGCACAAAAAGCAGCATAAAATAATAATATAACTGCGCATCCCTCATGGTCGGACCGGATCTGACATATGGGGGTATTGTGCGTTTCTTTACAAGCGTTTATAATGGTTTAATGGGAATACAAAAATGCTTTGCAGAAGATGCAGGCACGAAAAGGAGAATTTCTTATGGAAAACAAGAAACTGGGGGCGTTGGCCTTTCTGCCGCTGATCGTATTTTTAGGAACTTACATTGGTTGTGGTATTGTGTTTTCGGTTATGGGAGCGGAAAGTCCTTTTGGCTATTTCCCACGCCATGTAGCGTTGCTTGTGGGAATTGCGTCTGCCCTTATTCTGGCACCGGGGGTGAAGATTTCAGAGAAGGTAGATGTCCTTACAGAAAATATGGGCCGCAGCGGTGTTATGATGATCGTTCTGATCTATCTTATGGCCAGCGGATTTCAGGGCGCAGCAGCAGCTATTGGCGGCAAGACTTCTGTAATTAACCTGTGTTTACACTATATTCCGGTCAAGCTTCTGGTTCCTGGCGTATTTATGATGTGCTGCTTTATCTCTACAGCCATCGGAACATCCATGGGTACCATGGCAGCTATGGCTCCGGTTGCTTTGGGCGTAGCGGAAGGCGCAGGCTTAAATGCGGCTATCGTCTGTGCGGCAGTGATCGGCGGTTCTTATTTTGGTGATAACCTGTCCATGATCTCTGATACCACCATTGCAGCAGCAGAAGGCTGCGGATCTGAGATGCGTGATAAGTTCCGCATGAACTTCTTCATTGCCTTTCCGGCAGCTGTTCTTTCTCTGATCTTTTATGGATTTATAGGGGGAGCAGGCAGCGGAAGCATTGAAGTAGGTGCTTTTGACCTGTTCCAGATCGCTCCTTATATTGTCGTTTTAGTAACTGCGTTAATGGGTATCAATGTAGCTGTGGTACTGTTCATTGGTATTTTAATGACCTTTATTGTAGGACTCTTACAGGGAAATGTAGGCTTCTTTGATATCGCCATGGCAGTAGGTGATGGAATGGCTGATATGTTCAGCATCAGTATTGTTGCTATCCTGGTATCCGGTGTGATCGGTCTGGTACGGTATTACGGCGGTATTGAATGGATGATCGATACGATCACCAAAAAGATCAAAAACAGAAAACAGGCAGAATATGGTATCGGTATCCTTTCCGGTATTTTATCCGGTGCTATGGTCAATAATACGATTGCTATCATCGTTACCTGTCCTATTGCAAAAGAGATCGGCAGCAAGTACAAGATCGCGCCAAAGCGTCTGGCAAGCCTGGTAGATATTTTTGCCTGTGCATTCTTAGCTGTTATGCCTCATGACGGCGGTATGCTGATGACATCTGAAATGGCGAACATATCCCCGTTTGCTATCCTGCCATACTCTGTTTACCCATTATTCCTGATTATTGCAACCTGCATCACGATCCAGGCAGGACTTTTAAGGACAGCGGAAGAAAAACAGAAAAAATAGGCAGAAAAAGCAATAATAAAATAGGATTTTTCGGTAAAATAGACAAAGACCGAAAGAAAGTGCATTGACTTATAGGGGTAATGATGATATTATAGCCCTATCGTTATTTTCTTGATAATATTGGTTGCTCTAAGGCAACACGCAAAACCAATTTTGAACGATATTATGTGAAACAGATATTTGTTCAAAATTGGTTTTTGTTTTAAGGGGGAATTATTATGTTTCAGGGAATTAAAAAATTATTCGGTGGAAAAAAAGAGGAAGGCCAAATCCTTGCACCTGTAGCCGGTCAGGCAGTGCCTTTAAGCGAGGTGCCGGATCCTGCATTTGCCCAGGAGATACTGGGAAAAGGCGTAGCCATCCTGCCTTCGGAAAATGAATTTAAAGCGCCTGCATCCGGAGAGGTAACTGTATTATTTGAAACCGGACATGCGGTCAGTATCCGTACAGAGAGCGGTGCAGATGTGATCGTTCACATTGGCTTAGACACTGTGAATTTAAAGGGGCAGTTCTTTATCACCCATGTAAAACAGGGTGACACAGTAAAGGCAGGGGATCTGCTGATCACAGCAGATATAGAGCAGATCAAAGCAGCGGGTTATGAGGTAATAACACCGGTGATCGTCTGCAATGTTTCTGATTTCCCGGATATGGTATGCCATACGGGAAAAGCCGTAAAAGCCATGGACGAGATCATTACTCTGTAATGAACATCAACATGGATATAAAGGGGATTTGAAACCAGGAGAAGGGTTCAAATAAATAAGCCGGGATAAAAAAACGGCAACAAAAGAAAGGGGTTTTTAGTTATGATGAAGTTCTTTCAGAAACTTGGTAAGTCACTGATGCTTCCAGTGGCGTGTCTGCCAGTATGTGGTATCCTTATGGGTATCGGATACATCCTGGCACCGGCAGCTATGGCAGGTGAGGTTCAGGGATTTACTGCGGGGGGCTTAGCTTACTCAATCGGACTGTTCCTGATCAAAGCAGGGGGTGCGTTGATCGATAACATGTCCTGGCTGTTTGCAGTAGGTGTAGCCGTAGGTATGGCAGATGACTCAGATGGTACAGCAGGTCTGGCAGGTCTTGTTTCCATGTACATGATCACCACACTGTTAAGTCCCGGTGCTGTTGCCGGTATTACCGGACATGAGGCAGCACCTGCATTTGGAAAGATCGTCAACCAGTTCGTTGGTATTCTTTCCGGTCTCATCGGTTCTGCATGTTACAACAAATATAAGACTGTAAAACTGCCGGATGCACTGGCATTCTTCAGCGGCAAGAGAGCAGTTGCGATCTTTACAGCTATTTATTCCATAGTTGCAGCTTTAGTCCTGTTTGTTGTATGGCCTCTGGTTTACGGTGGTCTGGTAGCATTAGGCGAAGCATTTATCGGAATGGGTGCTGTTGGAGCAGGTATCTATGCATTCTTTAACCGGCTTCTGATCCCATTT
>ULND01028836.1_pt1 | contig 13534 bp, 8 predicted proteins | sample 1951821 | NCBI WGS metagenome assembly ULND01 (sample SAMEA4835567, study PRJEB28245) | human gut metagenome | biome: gut microbiome; material: fecal sample | place: Denmark | collected 2008 | reverse complement strand
TATTCAGTGTTAGTCATTTTATATATATAAAATAATCAACTGATTATGGAGAGCCAAATGTCTGCATCAATTTTATCTTTCAGAGATGTTCTGACTAAGTTTAGAAAAGAAGCTTTTTCTGAACGGGATAAAGGTACGAAATTCGAAAGATTAATGAAGTCATATTTGCAGATTGCTCCTGAATATGAGGGAAAGTTTAAAGAAATATGGCTATGGGATGAGTTTCCCTTCCGTAATGATTTTAGCGGAAAAGATACGGGAATTGATTTGGTCGCCCAAACAGTTGAAGGTGATTATTGGGCAATTCAATGTAAATGTTATGATGAAAAATCCCGCATCAACAAAGATGGTGTCGATAGTTTTTTAGCTACTTCAAGTAAAGAATTTTGCAATGATAAAATGGAAACCCAACGATTTGAATACAGATTATGGATTTCAACCACAAATAATTGGAACAGTGAAGCAGAGCGAACCATCAGAAATCAAAATCCGCCTGTTTTGCGTATTAGCTTATCAGATTTGGATAATGTTCCGATTGATTGGGAAAAGTTAATCAATGGTGATGGCAAAGCATTAAAAGCCAAGTACCCGCTAAGAGAGCACCAAAAATTAGCCGTAGAAAAAACACATAAGTATTTTGAAACCTCTGATAGAGGTAAGTTGATTATGGCTTGCGGAACAGGTAAAACCTTTACTTCCTTAAAGATTGCTGAAAATGAAACCAATAGTCAAGGTTTAGTATTATTTTTAGTCCCATCCATTGCTCTGTTAGGACAAACATTAAGAGAGTGGATGAGTCAATCTGAAAAACCGATTCATCCGATTTGTATTTGTTCTGACAGCAAAATTACTCAAGATGACGATGGTAATGGCAGTGTTGTAGATTTAGCATTGCCAGCATCAACCGATGTAGAAAGTATCAGACGACAGTTATATGCAGCAAAATTAGCACAAAAAAATAACAGCGGTATGATTGTTGTGTTTTCAACATACCAATCTATAGATGTAATTTCGGCAGCACAAAAAAAGATAAATGCCCAAGAAAAGGGAGCTTTTGTGTTTGATTTGGTTGTTTGTGATGAGGCACACCGCACAACGGGTGTAATTTTGAGCGATAAGGAAGAAGCATCATTTACCAAGATTCACGATAATGAAATTGTAGTCGCCAAGAAACGCTTGTATATGACAGCAACACCAAGATTATATACCGATGCCAGCAAACAAAAAGCCCAAGAAGGAAATGCCGTTTTATGCTCTATGGATGACACTAATATTTATGGAGAAGAAATCTATCGTATTGGTTTTGGCGAAGCTGTTAAGAAAGATTTATTATCTGATTATAAGGTCTTAATACTGACTATTCGTGAAGACCAAATCCCCGTTGCCCTGCAAAATGTCATCAAGGATAAAAATAACGAAATTGATACGGATGATGCCAGCAAGTTGATAGGCTGCATCAATGCCTTGTCTAAAAGGGTTTTGGATACAGATGAATCCTTTAATGATGATAAAAAAGCAATGCACACAGCCGTTGCTTTTTGCCAAAGCATAAAGATTTCAAAGAAAATATCCAATATGTTCAATGAACATAAAGACACTTACTATGATTCCTTAACCCCAGAAGAAAGAGCCAAGTTGGTTGGTGTTTCAGCAGACCACATTGATGGTTCAATGGGGGCGAGCGAACGAGCCGAAAAATTATCTTGGCTCAAAAATGTATCACAAGACAGTCAGGATTGCCATATTTTATGCAATGTTAAGTGTTTGTCCGAAGGTGTTGATGTTCCTTCTCTTGATGCCGTGATGTTCTTGTCAGCTAAAAACAGTCAGGTTGATGTGGTTCAATCAGTTGGTCGTGTAATGCGTAAATCTAAAACCACTGACAAAAAATACGGTTATATCATCATTCCGATTGTTGTTCCTGCCGATATAGAACCTGAACAAGCATTAGATGATAATGAGAGATACAAAGTTGTTTGGTCTGTTTTAAATGCTTTACGTTCACACGATGACCGTTTTGATGCCGAGATTAACCAAATTGACCTAAACAAGAAAAAAGGTAACCGAGTTCGGGTTATTGGTCTTGATGACGGAACAAAACCTGCAAACAATGGAGAAGATGCTCCCAAACAGTTGAGCCTGCCATATTTGGAAAAATTGCAAGATGCAATGTTTGCCAAAATGGTTAAGAAAGTAGGTAATCGTCAATACTGGGTTCAATGGGCAAATGATGTGGCTCACATTGCCGAACGGTATATTGAACGGATTAACCATCTGATTGTCACCGATGAAAAGCACCGCAAAGAGTTTGATAAGTTCCTAAAAGGTGTCAGAAAGAACATTAACCCATCAATTTCGGAAGATTCCGTAGTTCAGATGTTAGCCCAACATCTGATAACCCAGCCTGTTTTTGAAGCATTGTTTGAAAATTACTCATTTGTTGCGAACAACCCTGTTTCTAAATCTTTGCAACGAATGATAGACTTACTTGAAAAGCAATCTTTTGATAAAGATGCCGAAATATTAGGCAAATTCTATGAATCAGTCAAAGAACGTGTGCAGGGCATTGACAATGCGGCAGGTAAGCAAAAAGTTATTGTTGAACTGTATGATAAGTTCTTCAAAACAGCATTTCCGAAGACTGTAGAACAACTTGGTATCGTTTATACTCCTGTTGAAGTTGTTGATTTCATTAACCAATCAGTCGCAAAAGTGCTGAAAAAGGAATTTAATCGCAACCTTTCCGATGAAAATATCCATATTCTTGACCCATTTACAGGAACGGGAACATTTATCACTCGTATGATTCAGCAGGGTTTGATTGATAAAGAAGTTCTCCCTCGCAAATATGCTAAAGAGCTGCACGCCAACGAAATTGTGCTTTTGGCTTATTATATCGCTTCAATCAATATTGAAAATGCTTATCACGATGCCGTAGGCCTTGATGACGGCTATAAGTCATTTAATGGCATATGCCTGACTGACACTTTCCAACTTGGTGAGACCGATAATGCTGACGACCTCTTTACCGATATGTTACCGCAAAATTCGGCTCGTGTCATTGAACAAAAGAAAGCACCTGTTCGCATAATCATAGGCAATCCTCCTTATTCCGCAGGACAAAAATCAGCCAATGATAATGCCCAAAACCAAAAATATCCAAAGTTAGACGCTAGAGTTGCTGATACTTATGCAAAATATACCAACGCCACCAATAAAAATGCTTTGTATGATTCATATATCAAAGCGTTTCGCTGGTCTTCTGACCGTATAACCGACAAAGATGGTGGTATTGTTGCTTTTATAACCAATTCGGGGTGGATTGATTCTAATGCAATGGGTGGTTTCCGTAAATGTTTAGAAGATGAATATGATGCCGTTTATGTATTTAATTTACGAGGTGCTATTCGTGGAAAATCCAAAGATTTATCACAAAAAGAAGGACAAAATGTATTTGATATTATGACAGGTGTGGCTATAACTATCCTTGTGAAAAATCCTAAACGCCATCAAGAAAAAGCAAGCATTTATTACCACGATATTGGAGATTATCTCAAACGCTCTGAAAAATTAGGTATTCTGAACTCTTTTAAAGACATCTCAAACTCTAAAATAGATTGGAAAATACTCAAACCCAATGAGCATAATGATTGGCTAAATCAACGCAGCGATTTATTTAGCTCATTCATTCCAATGGGGGATAAAGATGATAAAACAAACACAAAAACAGTTTTTGCTCCATATTACTCAAGAGGTCTAGCAACAACTAGAGATGCGTGGTGTTATAACTCATCTAAAACAGAATTAGAGAACAACATAAGACATACGATTGATTTTTATAACAATCAGAGAGAACAATTCAGTCAATATAAGCAAGAAGTAAAAAAACACATATCATATAGTGCTGTCAACATCAGTTGGTCTGATGGTTTAATAGATAAGTTAAAAAGAAATGATAACATACTCTTTAATGAAAAATATATTTTTGAGAGCATATACCGACCATTTTTCAAACAGCAACTTTACTATAACCGTGATTTGAACGAGCGCGTTTATCAACAACCTAAAGCATACCCAACATCAGAATATCATAATTTGAGCATTTGTGTTTCAGGTATTGGGAGTAATAAAAAATTTAGTTCTTTTATAGTTAATAAAGTTCCTTGTCTTGATATGGTAGAAAAATCTCAATGCTTCCCACTCTATTATTACGATAAAAATGAGGGAAATATTGGCACATTGTTTGACCAAGGCAAAGAAAACTATACAAGGCGAGACGGTATAACTGACTTTATTTTAGGACAATGTCGGGAAAGATACGGCTTCAAGGTTCAAAAGGAAGATATATTCTACTATGTCTATGGCTTGTTGCACAGTCCTGACTATCGGGAACAATTTGCCGCTGATTTGAAGAAAATGTTGCCTCGTATTCCGTTAGTGAATGTTCCTGCGGATTTTTGGGCATTTAGCAAAGCAGGACGAGCATTGGCAGAACTTCATCTGAATTATGAAACTGTCGCTCCTTATGAAGATGCCAAAGTTATCGGTGCAGAAAGTGGCAAATTCCGTGTAGAAAAGATGAAATTTGCTAAAAATGGCAAAGTTGATGATAAGACAACACTTATCTATAATTCATATATCCGCATTGAGAACATACCTTTAGAAGCATATGATTATGTTGTAAATGGTCGCTCGGCAATAGAGTGGGTTATGGATAGATACCAAGTTAAGATTGATAAAGACAGCCAAATTAAAAATGACCCGAATGATTGGTGCGATGAACACAACAACCCTCGCTATATCCTTGACCTGATTTTATCACTCATAACTGTCAGCATTGAAACAATGAAAATTATTAATGACTTGCCAAAGTTGGAATTTAAAGATTAGTGTTGATTAAATGGAATATTTTTATGGACTAAATATTTTTAATATTTAATACTTAAAGCAAAGATAAGAAAAGTTTGGTTTATATGAAAAAAGGTTTTGATACATTTAGCTTACATATTAAAAGCTTTACACCAGAAACGATTCCATTTAAAAGATTATTGGAGTATCTTTCCCAATTGGAAAAATTATTTGATGGGGATGATGTGCATTTTACAAGAGTTGCCAAAGGAAGTGCTGCCCCTGAATTTATTGTCAAAACAGATATTGCTTATAAAATCGAAGAAAAAATAAATTCCTTGAATAATGTAGATAACCCTACGTTTGCTAAGCTTGCAAAGTTGTTGCAAGAAGATAATACATCTGCATATTTTACAAAAAATAAAAAAAGAATTTTTGAAATAAAAGTAGCAAACGATAATTTGCAAAAATGTGATATAAAAGAAGAATATGAACTATATGGATATGTGATTAAAGTTGGGGGAAGAGATGATACAGTCCCTTTAAGTTTAAGAGATTTATACGATGACACCATTATATATAACTGTAATACAAGTAGAAATCTAGCAAAAGACATAGCTAAATATCTCTTTGAAACTCCTATTAAATTATCAGGTATTGCAAATTGGATAAAAATGGGCAATTCTTCTACTTGGGAATTAAAAAATTTTAATATCAAAAATTTTGAAACAATAGAATTAACCACTCTAGAAAATGATTTAACAAAATTGTTTGAGGTTAATAAAGAATGGTATGAAAATCATACTATTGAAAGTTTTATTGAAGAAATAAGGGGGGATAATGAGTAAAATCGCAATTTTAGATACCTCCTTTATTACAAATTGGCTAAATCCTAAGAAGAACAAGGAAGAAGTTGAGAAGTTCAGAAACTTTGAAGATTCGGTGAAAAAAAAGAAGATTATAATTGCTTTCCCAACACCTGTAATTTCAGAACTTTTGATGGGACCCGTAAAAAGTGTTTCAGATGATATACTTGGAAAAAATATAAAAAAACTTCCTTTTGATTATAAAGCTTCTGTTGAATGTGCTAATATTTTTGGAAAACAGAAAGGAGAAGCAAAAGTAAAAATAAAATTTGATTGTCAAATTATTGCTATTGCAAAGGCTAATAATATAACAACAATATACTCTGATGATGAACAATTAAAGAAACGAGCAGAAAATCAAAATATTAATGTAATTACATCAAAAGAATTACCATTGAGTTTACAAACGTCATTATTCTAAATGCCTTAATAATTATCATCAAAATATAAAAAAATCTTCTAAATAATATTTAGTATATCTTATTTAGCTATTTTATTTCTCTTCATTTTTAAAATAACTATACACAGTTGGGCGAGTTATTTTAAATTGCTGGGCAATGCGAGCGATAGGCATTCCTTGCTTATGGAGTGTGGTTAATCTAATTTTTCAAGAAGTATAGCAAAATTTTTACAAATGATTCACCATATTTTAAATTGATTATATTACTATAGAAAAAATTGTATAAAGGTTTATAAAAATGACAAATGGGTTTAATTTTCTAATATATAAAACTCCAGATAAGGATGTGAAAGTCAATGCTGTTATCAAAGATGATACAATATGGCTTACACAAAAATCTATGGCAGAACTGTTTGGATGTTCATCTGATAACATTTCTTTGCACTTGAAAAATATATTTGAAGCAGGGGAATTAGAAAAAGATTCAGTTACCGAGAAAATCTCGGCAACTGCCGCAGATGGTAAAAATTACCCAACAAATTTTTACAATCTTGATGCTATTATATCTGTGGGATATAGAGTTAATTCAATTCAAGCTACACATTTCAGAATTTGGGCAACAAAAGTTCTTAAAGAATACATCCAAAAAGGTTTTGTTTTGGATGATGAACGGTTAAAACAAGGAAAAGATGCTTTTGGAAAAGACTATTTTCGTGAATTATTGGAGAGAGTTCGCTCAATCAGAGCGTCCGAACGTCGTATCTATCAACAAATTACAGATATTTTTGCTGAATGTTCTATTGATTACGATAAGGATTCGCAAATAACACAAGATTTTTATGCCACTGTGCAAAACAAGTTCCATTATGCCATTACGGGGCAAACAGCGGCAGAAATCATTTACACGAAGGCAGACCATACTAAAGAACATATGGGGCTGACAACTTGGAAACATTCACCCAATGGCAGAATCTTGAAGTCTGATGTGTCTGTTGCTAAGAACTATTTGCCTGAGAAAGAAATCAAACGTTTAGAACGGACAGTTTCAGGATACTTTGATTATATTGAGGATTTAATTGAACGTGAAAATACTTTTACGATGCAAGAGTTTGCTAAAAGTGTTAATGAGTTTTTATCATTCCGCAGGTATGACATTCTTCCCGATGGCAATAAAGGGAAGATTTCGCAAAAACAAGCCAAAACTAAGGCTGAAAAAGAATATGATGTATTTAATAAAACCCAGCAAATAGAATCTGACTTTGATAAAGAAGTAAAAAAATTACTACTACAGGACAAGAATGCCAATTAATTAGATAATTTTCTTGATTAATTCACGAGCGTGTTCAATATCGCCTTTCATCTCTCCTTGGCTAAATACGCAACCTAAACAGCCAAGGACGGAATTACATCTTTTGCATTTGTTGGCAATAATTTCAGAAATTGCTTCCAGATGTTGTACAATTTCAGTATCCTCTTGTTCTCGTAATGTTTTCAAATTTTCTTTTGTCATTTTATTTTTCTCCATTTTTTAAATAACTATACACAGTTGGGCGAGTTATTTTAAATTGCTTGGCAATGCGAGCGATAGGCATTCCTTGCTTGCGGAGTGTGTTTAATTCTGCCACCTGCTCGGTGGTTAGTTTATTTTTACCACCTTCGTACTTGTTGTGCAGTTTAGCAACAGCAATACCTTCTCTTTGGCGTTCTAACAAAATAGAGCGTTCCAGCTCAGCCACTGCACCAAGCATAGTCATCATCATTTTTTGATACGGGTCTTGCTTTTCATTGCCTTTAAATGTGATATTTTCTTTATGAAAAACAACTGTTGCTCCTTTGGAAGTAATCTCTTCAACAAGATTTAATAAATCCCGAGTATTTCTCGCCAAACGGCTCATTTCGTGAATGTTAATAATGTCTCCAGAGCGAATATTTGACAGCATCGCCTGCAATTGAGGGCGATTAGTATCTTTCCCACTAATTTTTTCCTCATATACCCTGTCGCAAACAACATCCCTTAACTGCCGTTCAGTATTTTGCTCAATCGTAGAAACTCGTATATAATTAAAAATCATCACTTAATCCTAAATATGTAAAATCTATATTTAAGAATATATTTTACATCTGTAAAATTGTCAAGCAAAATGATTTAGATTTTACACTTTTGCAAATGTAAAAATAGGGTATGCTTTAATGTTACTTATTAAACAATGTTAATCGTGATAATAAAGGTCATCTTATTGTCTCGAGTAATTGTGTCAGAAATAATTTTTCTATTTTAATAATATAATTTTCTTATATAATGTAAAAAACAGCACATCGGGAGAAAAATATGACTGTAGGTATTGTTCATTTGTCAGATATGCATATATCAAAAAGAAATACTATTCTAGTAGAGAATAAGGGCGTTATTGCTAATACAATTTATAATAATAGTGTGGAATACAGTAATGTTATTATTCTTGTAAGCGGTGATACTGCATTTTCAGGGAATGCTGAAGAATATGCATTGGCATCAGAATTATTTACTGAAATAAAAAATAGGTTTTTAGAAACAAACAAAAAAGTTGATTTCTTGATATGCCCAGGCAATCACGATTGCAACTTTAGTAAAAATAGCAAAATGAGGGAATTAATAATAGAATCAGGTACAAGTGATTTTGATGATGAGATGATTGATACCCTCACAAAAATACAGTCAGAATTTAATGAATTTGCGAATAGTTTTGGTAATAGTGAATATAAAAAAATACTAGATAGTAATTTATTAAAAGTATTAAGAACCGAAATTGATGGTAAAGAGCATAACTTCTTTTTATATAATTCTGCATTTGCTTCAGAGTTAAAAGAAGAAATGGGAAAGCTAAAGCTTCCTCACCAATATTGGGATAAGACAATTGAAGAATTAAATAGTAAGGCTGATGCTGTTAATGTGGCTATTATGCATCATCCTTTTCATTGGTTTAATAATTTAAATTATAATGAAATCGAACAATTTTTTATGAGTAATTTTAATTTTGTCTTTCTTGGACACGAACATTACGAAGAACATTATGATAAAATTAATGATAGAGGTTCCTGTTCTATAATGAAAGCAAGTGAATTTTCTAATGATAATCACATTGGAGGATTTTCTATTTACTCATTTGATTATGCCAATAATGACAGAAAGTGTATTAATCTTTTTTGGAATGGGAATGGTTTTAATTCTAAAGAAAGCAATAAAAATTTGCCTGTTCTTGCAAAACATAGTATTGTTTTGCAAGAGCAACTTTTAGCAGACCTTGATGCTGTTGAAATTCTCTCAAATCATAATGATATAAAATTAAGCGATATATATATCGCACCATATATTAGAAAAGTTAATGGCAAATCAACAACTAAAATATCTGCTAATGAAGTGATTGATAATAAAGATAATAGATATTGGTTTGTAACAGGTGATAATCGCACTGGAAAAACATCGTTATTAAAAATGATATTTAATTCAAGATATCAGAAAATGATGTATCCTGTAATGCTAGATGCTTCAAATATAAATATGTCATATATTAAGAATTACTCTAAAGCTGTCAAAAAAATGTATGGTGAATGCTATGCTAAACTTGACAGTTGCATAATAGATACGATTTCAAAAGATAAAAAAATCTTGCTTATTGATAATATTGAAAGATGTAATTTTAAATTAAACGAAACAATTGAATTTCTTAACAACATAAAAAATTATTTTTCTGAAATAGTAATAACTGTATCGAATGACTATGATTTAACTTTATTATCCCAAGTTGATAATAAAGTTGATAATATATATGAAACTTATGAGCTTCTTCCTTTTAATAAAGAGCAAAGACTGGATTTATATGAAAAATGGCTAAAAAAGAGATATAATGGAGAGTGTGATATCAATCGAGTGGAATATCTTGAAAGGTTTATTGATAATCACTTTAAATCAGGTATTGTGCCTGCGACTCCATTCTATTTGTTATCTACAGTATATCTATTAGACAATCGTGAGAATTCTGGAATGTCTGGAATCTCAGATATTTCAAACTATTTGAATTTTTACAAACTTATAATAGAGACATCGTTATTAAATGCAGGACTTGAAAGTAAAAAGTTACAATATGCTGATAGTTACTTAAGACAATTAGCTTACGAATTCTATATATCTGACTACAAAATAATAACAAAAGACGGATTGGAAGAATTTAATGTTAAATATAAAAAAGATAAAAACATAACTACCATTTCTGTAACTCTAGATATGCTGCTAAAAGCTAATATTCTCAAAAAAGTCGATGATAGTTACAAATTTTCTTTTGAATATCTATATTATTTTTATATGGCATCCTATATTGCAAATGATTTGGAAGTAGCAGACCAAGATATAATCTTGAAAGATATGATAGCAGATTTGTCTAATATAGAAAAAGTTAACATAATTATCTTTTTTGCATACTATTGTAGAGATAAGCATTTTAGAGACATAATAATTGATAAAGCAAAACAAGTAGTAGCCAGCTTCGATGATGTAGAAGATATGGATGTTTTTAATAACACAAAATTTATTGATGGTTTTATTAGCGAAATACCTAATTATGTGATACCGAAAAAGAAAGGATTTGAACTAAAAAAAATTGAAGCCCAAAATTCTGATAAAAATGAACAACAATCTGATTTATCAGATGAACAAGCTACTAAAGAAGCGGATATTTATTTAGAAAGTTTCAAAATGATAGAGATTATTGGAAATCTTTTAATTAATTATGATGAAGATTTGCCTGGTAATGTAAAAAAAGAACTTTGTGAATATATATATATTCTTCATAATAAGGTAATTAATCATTTTATGAATCGTTTAAAGCAATTTACTCAATTTCTTAATTCTGCCCTTGATGAGAAGTTAAAAGAGGAAAAATTCTCTAATATGAATAAAGAAAAGGTTATAAAAGAATTGCAAAAATTTATATTTTATCTCGTTAGTCGGCTTTATAGAGGGGCATCTTTCTATATTGTTAGGAAGTCAAGTTCGTTAAATTTGTTGCCCACACATAAAGATATTTTGGATATAAAACAAGATACTTTTATTAAAGTGGTGTATTTTATCAATAAATTAGAATATGAAAAAGAATTTCCTATGGCTTTATTTTTAGAAGTCAAAGAAACTCTTTATAACAAGAGAAACATAGTTTTTGAGGATGTTTTCAAGCAAATTATTATTCGCCATTTATTTATAAGGTATTATGATATTGGTTCTCGTAAGGTAGATGAAATTCTAAATAAATTAGGAATTAGCACTCAAGGTCAACAAGAATTAAAGGTTAAATTACTGGTAAGTGCGAATAAACATTAGCAGATAGAAATCAAAAGCAACCAGAGAAAGGCTGTTTAATTGATAATTGACCATTAGATTGAAAGAACTTTGCAATTCAAACTAAATTTTAACTGAAAAGTAGTTTAAATTGTTTTTTTATTTTATTCAAATGATTCACCATATTTTAAATGGACTCCATTATTATAAGCTAAATTAAGATGGAATTTTAGGAGTTGGTTGATGGCTGATGAGCAGGGTGAGATTATTATTTAGCAGACTAATGATGGTAAAAATAAGATTGATGTAAAGCTAGAGAGGGAGACCGTCTGGCTTACACAAACCCAGTTGGTTGAGCTTTATCAGTCAAGCAAATCAAATGTCAGCGAACATATTAAGCATATTTTTGAAGAGAAAGAATTAGAAGAGAATTCAGTTGTTCGGAAATTCCGAACAACTGCCAGTGATGGAAAACAGTATGAAAAAGTTATCCAAAAAGAAATAGCTATCTTCATATAAGATATAATACTTTTAGTTTTATTTAAGACTTAATAAAAGCTTTCATCGCTTCAATTAATTCATCAAAATTTGTGGATGGCCTTATTTTCCAATTACCTAATTTAGTGTTAGTTTCTCTCAATCTTTTAGCTCTTTTAATAGCTTTACCTTCATTATCTAACATTAAAGAAACATCAAACCGTTTATTGGTTTCTGCATCATATTTAGGAAAATATTTTTTGAGTTCTTTTTCCAATTCATTTTTAGTTGTCGGAGTTTTATCGGAAAAATGCATCAAAGCCCATAGCTCAACAGACCTATTAGAGCAAATAACTTTAACATTGTTATTTTCAGCTTCCTCAAAAGCCTTATTAAAATTCTCTTTATCTTTTCCGCCTAAGCTTCTATCGTCTTCATCAAAAACAGCATAGAAAATATCCAAATTGTTTTTTATGGGATTTTCATTTTCAATTAAATTATTAACGACTTTTAAAGGTTCCGATTCATCTTTTGAGGGAACAATGTTAAATTTCATATTAGCCTTAATTGGGTTTATACTATTTTTAACAGCAATTTTTTTAATCCAATCAGCTAGATATTGAGGCTCTGTTACATCTCCTTCCGTATAAATAACCATTTTGGCTGCACTTCTTATCTTTTTATTGAGCCTATCTTTTCTATTTAAACTAACCATCTGCTTATTCCTTCTCATTTAGAATATTAGCCAATTCACTAATATCTCCTAAATAAGGAATAGCTCCAAACCGTCCTTCTAAATAGCCTTTTTCATAATTAAAACCTTCTCTAATAGCCCTGAATTCTGTTAAAGGATAAACTTCAGAACATCCTTCTTCATTTTTTTCAACAAACCAAATTTCATCTCTTTTAAGTATATCTGATTTAAGAATAGAAGTATTATGTGTTGTAAAAATTAGCTGTGCTCCCCCAATATTAATGTCAGGATTATTAAACATTTCAACAATTTTTGCTAACATCATTGGATGCAATTTTTCTTCTAGCTCGTCAAGAATATAAATGCCACCATCCAATAAAATCGGAACAAACATAACTAAATATTTAGCAAACTGTCCTGTCCCCCAACTTTCAGCAGCAACAGGCAATTCATATTTTTTATTATTTGCTCCAATATGTTCAAAATTAATTTTATAATGTTTTCCTGATGAGGAAGAAGTTAAAAACAATGATGATGAATCTTTTTCTTCCTTAACCTTTATATCCGTAATTCCTAAATCTGCATACTTAATTAATTCTACAACTTTTTTGTGCAGAGATTTGTCTTGATAGATTTTTTCTGCTAAATTATCCATATTAAGCATTGTTTCTAAAATATTAATAAATGTTACTTTACAAATATCTTTCAATGCTTCAAAAACACTGTGAATGTATGCAATTCCTCTTGTATCTAAAATATCAAGAATAAGTAAATCAGCTCTCTTACTTAAAGTATCTTCAACAAACCCACTATCAAATTTTGATATAACTTCTTTATCTACTTTGGAGATATTACTACCTTTTCTATTATAAATAACTCTCTTATTTTTATCCTGATATTCCGTCAAATTCTCATTTAATATTCCTGTTCTATCAAAGCTA
>ULND01045350.1_pt1 | contig 14513 bp, 7 predicted proteins | sample 1951821 | NCBI WGS metagenome assembly ULND01 (sample SAMEA4835567, study PRJEB28245) | human gut metagenome | biome: gut microbiome; material: fecal sample | place: Denmark | collected 2008 | reverse complement strand
ATGGCTGCCGTCAGCGTGGTCTTGCCATGGTCAACGTGACCGATCGTGCCGACGTTCACGTGCGGCTTCGTACGCTCAAATTTTTCCTTTGCCATTTTTAATCCTTAATGGTAATGGTATTGGTGAATCAGGTTATCTGATTGATTTTACTTCGTCTTGTCAGCAATGACAGCTTCTGCAACCGCACGCGGAGCTTCTGCGTAGTGCTTGAACTCCATCGTGTAGGTAGCGCGGCCCTGCGTGAGGGAGCGCAGCTGCGTGGCGTAGCCGAACATTTCAGCGAGCGGAACCTCAGCCTTGATGTTCTTGCCACCGCCGACCATGTCTTCCATGCCCTGGATAACGCCGCGGCGGGAAGAAAGATCCCCCATCACGTCGCCCATCTTTTCTTCCGGCGTTTCGACTTCAACGGCCATGATCGGCTCCAGAAGAACCGGATCAGCCTTACGCATACCATCCTTGAACGCCATCGAAGCAGCGATCTTGAACGCATTTTCGTTCGAGTCAACTTCGTGGTACGAACCGAAATGGAGCGTAACCTTCACGTCAACGACCGGGAAGCCCGCGAGCACGCCAGCCTTAAGAGTGTCTTCGACGCCCTTTTCAACCGCCGGGATGTACTCACGCGGAACAACGCCGCCCTTAATTGCATCGACAAATTCGAAACCTTTGCCGGGAGGCAGCGGCTCAAGCTTCAGAACGACGTGACCATACTGGCCGCGGCCGCCCGACTGCTTGGCGAACTTGCATTCAGCATTTTCAACTGTCGAGCGAATCGTCTCACGGTAAGCCACCTGAGGCTTGCCAACCGTCGCTTCAACGTTGAATTCGCGCTTCATGCGGTCAACAAGAATTTCAAGGTGAAGTTCACCCATACCAGAGATGATGGTCTGGCCGGATTCCTCGTCCGTACGAACGCGGAAGGACGGATCTTCCTGAGCAAGACGATTCAGAGCGAGCGCCATCTTTTCCTGGTCAGCCTTCGTCTTGGGCTCAACGGCCTGCGAAATCACTGGTTCCGGGAACTCCATGCGTTCAAGGATGATCGGATGTTCGAGCGAGCACAGCGTATCGCCAGTCGTAACGGACTTCAGACCGACGGCTGCAGCGATGTCGCCGCATTCCACCATCTTGATTTCCTTACGCTCGTTGGCGTGCATCTGCAGCAGACGACCAATGCGTTCCTTCTGATCCTTAACAGAATTCAGAACGGTATCGCCGGAATTGAGCATGCCGGAATACACACGAAGGAACGTGAGCTGGCCCACATACGGGTCCGTCATGATCTTGAAAGCCAGGGACGAGAACGGAGCATCGTCGCTTGCTTCACGGGTGACGGGCTTGTCGTCAAGATCGAAGCCCTCAACCGGCGGAATGTCCGTCGGAGCCGGCAGGAACTGAACAACAGCGTCAAGCATGCGCTGCACGCCCTTGTTCTTAAAGGCGGTGCCGCAGAGCATCGGCTGAATTTCACAAGCGATCGTACGCTGACGAAGCCCCTTGACAATTTCCTCTTCAGACAGCTCACCGTCCTCGAGGTACTTGTTCATCAGTTCTTCGTTGGCTTCCGCAGCGCTTTCAATCATCTTTTCACGCCATTCATTGGCAGAATCGACGAGTTCGGCGGGGATGTCTTCGTACGTGAACTTCATGCCCTGAGACTTATCGTCCCAAATGATGGCCTTCATCTTCAGGAGGTCCACCACGCCGGCAAAAGTATCTTCCGCACCAATCGGAATCACGACCGGAACAGGATTACCCTGCAGGCGCTTCTTCATCTGGTCATAGACCTTGAAGAAATTAGCGCCGGTACGGTCCATCTTGTTGACGAACGCGAGGCGGGGCACATGGTACTTGTTGGCCTGACGCCAAACCGTTTCAGACTGGGGCTGCACGCCGCCCACAGCGCAGTACACCATGCAAGCACCGTCGAGCACACGCATAGAGCGTTCCACTTCGACCGTGAAGTCGACGTGGCCCGGGGTGTCAATGATGTTGAAACGATACGGCGGCCACTGCATTTCCATGCCGCGCCAGAAGCAGGTCGTAGCAGCGGAGGTAATCGTGATGCCGCGTTCCTGTTCCTGTTCCATCCAGTCCATCGTCGCAGCGCCATCATGCACTTCGCCGAGCTTGTGGCTCACGCCCGTGTAGAACAGAATGCGTTCGGTAGTGGTGGTTTTGCCCGCGTCAATGTGGGCGGAAATACCGATGTTGCGATAACGCGAGATCGGAGTTTGACGAGCCATTTAAGGTTCCTCTCAATTTGCTGCTGCACGTTGCTTGGGTTTCAGAGCTTCGTGCAGCCGATATGCGGAGTTAGAAGCGGAAATGCGAGAAGGCCTTGTTGGCTTCAGCCATACGATGGACTTCATCGCGCTTCTTAACGGCACCGCCGCGGTTTTCAGCGGCGTCGAGCAGTTCGCCGGCGAGACGCTGCGGCATCGACTTTTCGGAACGACCCTTGGCCGATTCACGGAGCCAGCGCATCGCGAGAGCGAGGCGACGAACGGGACGGACTTCGACCGGGACCTGATAGTTGGCGCCACCAACGCGGCGGGACTTAACTTCCACCAGCGGACGGACGTTGTTGATGGCGTTGTTGAACACTTCAATAGCGCTCTGGCCGGTCTTTTCTTCGATCTGCGCAAGGGCGCCGTAGACGATGCGTTCCGCAACCGCCTTCTTGCCATCGAGCATGATCACATTGATGAACTTCGTGATTTCCACGCTGCCGTACTTAGGATCGGGCAGAATTTCGCGCTTCGGTACTTCGCGACGACGGGGCATTTTGATTCCTCTTTCGTATCTTCAGTCTTGCATGCTTCTCAAAATGAAATGCTGTGAAATGCATGCTTAATGTTTTCTCTCGGACGCAGGGTCCGTGACTTACTCGGCCTTCTGCAGAAAACTCTGTTTAGGCCGCTGCTTGCGGCAATGCCGCCAAGCGCTGTTAGGCTGCCTTCGGGCGCTTGGCGCCGTACTTGGAGCGAGCCTGCTTGCGGTCCTTGACGCCCTGGGTGTCGAGAGAGCCGCGAACAATGTGGTAGCGAACACCAGGAAGATCCTTTACACGACCGCCGCGGATGAGCACCACGGAGTGTTCCTGGAGGTTGTGGCCTTCGCCGCCAATGTAAGAAATGACTTCGAAGCCATTCGTGAGACGTACCTTAGCGACCTTACGCAGAGCCGAATTCGGCTTCTTCGGGGTCGTGGCATACACACGCGTGCAAACGCCGCGCTTCTGCGGGCAGTTCTTGAGAGCAGGGCTCTTGCTCTTATCGTGCGTGAGTTCACGAGGCTTGCGAACAAGCTGGTTGATAGTAGGCATATCGTCCGTCTAATGATATTAAGCAGTGCTCAGGATTCCCCTGAAGCACTAGGTTTGAACGTCTTTTCGGGCCGCCTATTCTTGCCGAACAACCTACTCGGAGTAGGCTTTTACAGAGTGCAAGAGCGGCTCGGACGCCCGAAAACACGTGATTTTCGTCTAATCAGTCTGCGCTGTCAAGGCGGTTGGGCAATTTTTTCAATACGAAAAAGCCCGACTCCCTCTGAGGAGGATCGGGCTCTTTCGCGCGACAGTTAGATCAGCTTGCGCTGGTCTCAGTCACTTTGCTGTTTATTCAGCACCTTTGCTATCCGCATCAGGCTCGGAAGACGCTGCTGCGTCGGCGGGTTTAACTGACAGCTTCGGATCAGCTTCAACCGGAGCTTTGTGGTCAATGAAGGCGAACGGATCGACCATCGGACGAACCTCCTCCTCACTGTCCGCATCTTCAGCTGGCTCAGCCGCTGATGCTGTCGTCATCTGTTCCGTTACCGGCGGTTCTTCAAAGGCCTGAGTAGCACGTTCAAGACGTTCTGCCAGCTCCATCGCCTTATGAGCCTGATGGTAGGCAAGACCCGTACCTGCCGGAATCAGACGGCCAACGATCACGTTTTCCTTCAAACCACGCAGGTCGTCTCGCTTGCCCATGATGGCAGCTTCCGTCAGTACTCGCGTTGTTTCTTGGAAGGACGCTGCCGAAATGAAGCTGTCCGTCGAAAGCGATGCCTTCGTAATGCCGAGCAGAACGTTTTCGTACGTTGCCGGACGTTTGCCCAGCGCCGTAACTCGATCGTTCTCATCGAGCATTTCGGAACGTTCGACCTGTTCACCCTGGATGAAGTGTGTATCGCCCGGATCGGTGATCTGGACACGGCGCAACATCTGACGAACAATCACTTCAATGTGCTTGTCGTTGATCTTCACACCCTGCAGACGGTAAACGTCCTGGACTTCGTCGACAATGTAACGCGCAAGCTCTTCAATACCGAGCAGTCGCAAAATGTCGTGCGGATCAACGGGACCATCCACCACTTCTTCACCCTTCTGCACGACCTGACCGTCATGAACGAGGACCGTCTTGTCTTTGCTGATGAGTGTTTCGTGTGAATTGCCTTCCTGATCAGTAATGATCAAGCGCTGCTTGCCCTTTGTTTCCTTACCGAAGGTCACAGTACCTGTCACCTCGGCGAGCATGCCAGCATCCTTGGGGCTGCGAGCTTCAAAGAGTTCAGCCACACGCGGCAAACCACCCGTAATATCACGGGTCTTTTGCGATTCCGTCGGAATGCGAGCGAGCACCTCACCCATACCGATGTCCTGGCCGTCGCGAACAACCACGAAAGCGCCCACCGGCAGCTGAATCGTCACTGCGTGATCCGTGCCCGGAATCTTCACTTCATCGCCATTTTCATCGATCAAGTGAACCAACGGGCGCAGGATGCCGGCAGAAGAGCTCTTTCCGCTCTTCGTAGCCTTCTTCGGATCGATCACAACAAGGCTAGAAAGCCCCGTCACTTCATCGACCTGATTCATCACGGTAACGTTTTCAATAACGTTCTCAAACTTAACGCGGCCGGCGTACTCCGTAATAATCGGACGGGTCATCGGATCCCAGGTAGCAAGCTGCTGCCCGGCCTTAATCGTCTGCCCATCTTGAATCAAGAGCGAGGCGCCGTACGGTACCTTGTGGCGTTCGCGTTCACGACCGTGATCCATCACAATGATTTCACCGGAACGAGAAATCACCACGAGCTCACCCTTGGAAGACTTCACGAAGCGCATTGCTTCATTGAAGCCCACCGTGCCGGCAGACTTGGCCTCGATACTCGATGCGACTGCAGCACGGGACGCCGCACCACCGATGTGGAACGTACGCATCGTCAGCTGCGTGCCCGGCTCACCAATCGACTGTGCAGCGATAACGCCGACAGACTCGCCTGCGTTAACCAACGTGCCGCGGCCGAGATCTCGGCCATAGCACTTGGCGCACAAGCCGTAGCGGGTATCACAGGTGAGCGGCGTACGAACCTTGACCATGTCAATACCAACTTCGTCAAGTTTGTCGCAAAGACGCTCATCGAGCAGTGTGCCGGCAGCGATCACAACTTCATGCGTATCCGGATTGATCACATCAACGGCAGTAACACGACCGAGAACACGATCACGCAGCGCCTGAATGACTTCACCGCCTTCCACAAGCGCACGCATCTCAACGCCGCGAGTCGTACCGCAGTCGTCCTCGACCACCACAAGATCCTGCGTCACGTCAACGAGACGACGGGTGAGGTAGCCAGAGTTTGCTGTCTTCAACGCCGTATCAGCCAAACCCTTACGAGCACCGTGGGTTGAAATGAAGTACTGCAGAACGTTGAGGCCTTCACGGAAGTTCGCGGTAATCGGCGTTTCAATAATGGAGCCGTCAGGCTTAGCCATCAAACCGCGCATACCGGCGAGCTGTCGAATCTGAGCTGCGGAACCACGAGCGCCAGAGTCAGCCATCATGTAAACGCTGTTGAAGGACTCCTGAGAAACCTTCTTGCCGTGACGGTCGATAGTGGGCTCCGTGGAGAGCTCTTGCATCATCACCTTGCCGACCTGGTCCGACGTACGTCCCCAAATGTCCACCACCTTGTTGTAGCGTTCACCTTGCGTCACGAGGCCTGACGTGTACTGCGCTTCGATTTCCTTAACTTCCTGTTCGGCGGCGCGGACGAGCTGCTCCTTCTGCACAGGAACCTTCATGTCGCCCACACAGATAGAGATGCCAGCGCGTGTCGACAGACGGTAGCCGTTGTCCTTGAGCTTATCGGCGAAAATCACCGTTGCGCGCAGACCGCAAAGACGGAAGCAGCGGTTGATCAGCTTGGCAATTTCCTTCTTCTTCAAGGTAATGTTGAGCTCCTTGAAGCTCATGCCTTCCGGAAGGATTTCGGAAAGAAGCGCACGACCGACCGTCGTTTCGTAACGAACGATCTTCGGCGTCTTTTCACCGGTTTCACGGTTGAGCGAATACTCTTTGATACGAACCGTGCAACGCGTCTGCAGTTCGACAACGCCACTGTCCCAAGCACGCTGAACCTCAGGAATGTCTGCAAAAAACATACCTTCGCCACGGCCATTGATCTTCTCACGCGTAGCGTAATAAAGACCCAGCACCATGTCCTGTGACGGCACAATCGACGGATCGCCGTTAGCCGGGAAGAGCACGTTGTTCGAGGACATCATCAGTCCGCGGGCTTCGAGCTGCGCCTCCAGCGAAAGCGGGACGTGAATAGCCATCTGGTCACCGTCGAAGTCGGCATTAAATGCCGCGCAGACGAGCGGATGCAGCTGCATGGCCTTGCCGCCAATTAGCTTCGGTTCAAATGCCTGAATACCGAGACGGTGAAGCGTCGGAGCACGGTTGAGCATTACGGGATGCTCGAAAATCACCTCTTCGAGAATATCCCACACTACCGGTTCCTGGTTTTCCACCATCTTCTTGGCAGCCTTCGGTGTCGGCGCAAGCTGACGCTGAACGAGCTTATTGAAGATGAACGGCTTGAAGAGTTCAAGCGCCATCAACTTCGGCACACCACACTGATGCAGGCGCAGTTCAGGACCAACTGTAATCACAGAACGACCGGAGTAGTCGACACGCTTACCGAGCAGATTCTGACGGAAACGACCGCTCTTACCCTTGATCATGTCAGCGAGAGACTTGAGCGGACGCTTGTTGGCACCAGTCATCGCCTTGCCGCGACGGCCGTTGTCGAGAAGCGAATCCACAGCTTCCTGCAGCATACGCTTTTCATTGCGGACGATGATATCGGGAGCCTTGATCTCAAGGAGACGCTTCAAACGGTTGTTGCGATTGATGACTCGACGATAAAGATCATTCAAATCTGACGTTGCAAAGCGGCCGCCGTCAAGAGCAACCAGCGGTCGGAGATCCGGCGGCAACACCGGAAGGACCGTCATGATCATCCATTCAGGCTTGATGCCAGATCGCTGGAAAGCCTCAAGCACTTTCAGACGCTTGGCGTACTTTTTGATCTTAGCTTCGGAATTGGTCGTCGAGAGTTCATCGCGCAGGCGCAAAACTTCAGCATCGATATCAATCGTGCGTAAGAGTTCGCCAATGGCCTCGGCACCCATCATGGCCTTGAAATCGTCGCCAAATTCAGCAGTCTTCTGGATGAACTCTTCATCCGTGAGGAGCTGACCGCGAGAAAGCGGCGTCAATCCCGGATCTACAACGATGTAAGCCTCGAAATAAAGTACGCGTTCGATATCACGCAGCGGGATATCGAGCACCATACCCATCCGGCTCGGCAGGCTCTTCAAGAACCAAATGTGCGCCACCGGGCTAGCGAGGTCAATGTGACCCATTCTTTCGCGGCGCACTTTGGCCAGCGTCACTTCAACGCCGCATTTTTCACAGATTACTCCGCGGTTCTTCAGACGCTTGTACTTTCCGCACAAGCACTCATAGTCTTTCACCGGGCCAAAAATCTTGGCGCAAAACAAGCCATCGCGCTCAGGTTTCTGAGTACGGTAGTTGATCGTCTCCGGCTTCTTGACTTCGCCGTAGGACCAGGAGTGAATCTTCTCGGGACTGGCAAGGCCGATGCGGATGGCATCAAAATGCTCGTCCTTATTGACCTGATTCAAAATGTCATTAAGCGCAGAATTCATTTCGCTTAAATCCTCTCTTAGTTCTTGACGAGGTCGATGTCGATGCCGAGCGAGCGGATTTCCTTCACTAGCACGTTGAAGGATTCCGGCATGCCGGCTTCAATCTTGTGTTCGCCCTTAACGATGTTTTCGTACATCTTCGTACGACCATTGACGTCGTCGGACTTGACCGTAAGCATTTCCTGCAGCACGTATGCGGCACCGTAGGCTTCGAGTGCCCACACTTCCATTTCGCCGAAACGCTGACCGCCGAACTGGGCTTTACCGCCCAAAGGCTGCTGAGTAACAAGCGAATACGGACCCGTCGAACGAGCATGCATTTTGTCATCGACCAAGTGGTGAAGCTTGAGGTAATGCATGTAGCCAACAGTGACCGGGCGTTCAAACGCATCACCCGTACGGCCGTCGTAAAGCGTGGCCTGCGTCTTGGACGACGTAAGCTGCAGACGTTGAGCTTCATCATCCGGGAATGCAAGGTCGAGCATCATACGGATCTGCTCTTCGTTTGCACCGTCGAACACTGGCGTTGCGAACGGCACACCGTTTTGCAGATTGCGAGCCATACGCATGAGTTCTTCATCGCTGAGGCTGTCGAGATCTTCATGCTTGCCGGTGCGGTTGTAGATCTCATTCAGGAAGGCGCGAATCTGACGCGCAGTTTCCGTCTTGAGCATCTTCTCAATGCGCCAGCCAAGACCCTTTGCTGCCCAGCCCAAATGCACTTCAAGCACCTGACCGATGTTCATACGAGACGGCACACCGAGCGGATTCAGCACAATATCGGCAGGACGACCATCCGCCATGTACGGCATATCTTCAACCGGGCAGATCTTTGAAACCACACCCTTGTTGCCGTGACGACCGGCCATCTTGTCACCCGGCTGCAGACGACGACGCTCAGCAATATAGACCTTGACCATCTTCAAGACACCCGGGGGCAGTTCGTCACCGCGGGTAAGCTTGTCGTTCTTGATCTCATATTTGCGTGCATTATCTTCGCGGGTATGCTCGATAGCCTGCTTCGTGAGGTCGATGAAGTGCTGCGCGACTTCTTCTTCCATACGGAGACCGAAGAGGTCGTACCCCTGCACCGAGGCCAAAAATTCAGGCGTAAGCACACCGTCGGCAGGCAATCCGTCGAACTTCATCGTGCTCACAACCTTGTGGCCCGCAAGTTGACGGCGCAGACGATCAAATGAGTCGCGTTCAACGATACGAAGCTGGTCATCAAGGTCGCGGCGATAACGCTTGAGCGCATCGGCAATGATGCTTTCTGCACGCTTGTCACGCTTGACGCCGTCGCGAGTGAAGACCTGGACATCGATCACCGTACCCGTCATACCCGACGGTACGCGAAGAGACGTGTCCTTCACATCGCTAGCCTTCTCACCGAAGATGACGCGCAAAAGCTTCTCTTCCGGAGTCAGCTGCGTTTCACCCTTCGGCGTAACCTTACCGACGAGCACATCACCGGCCTTAACTTCAGCACCGATAAACACGATGCCGGAATCATCCAGACGGGCGAGTTGGCTTTCTGAAAGATTCGAAATGTCGCGAGTGATCTCTTCGGGGCCAAGCTTCGTGTCACGCGATACAACCGAAAGTTCCTCAATGTGAATTGAGGTATAGCGATCATCGGCAACCACGCGTTCGCTGATGAGGACCGAGTCTTCGTAGTTGTATCCGTTCCACGGCATGAAGGCGATCAGCATGTTCTGACCGAGCGCGAGTTCGCCGGTATCGGTCGAAGCTCCGTCAGCAAGCACATCACCCACAGCAACGTGGTCGCCTTTGACGACGATCGGACGCTGATTGATGTTGGTTGACTGGTTTGAACGCGTGAACTTCTGCAGATTGTAGATATCCACACCCGTTTCACCCGCCACGGATTCGTCGTCGTTGACACGAATAACCACGCGGTTGGCATCGACATAGTCAACGACGCCACCACGACGAGCCTGAACAGCAGTCTTGGAGTCAACCGCCACCGTACGCTCAATGCCCGTACCTACAACAGGCTTCTCGGGACGCAAGCAAGGCACACCCTGGCGCTGCATGTTAGCGCCCATCAATGCTCGGTTCGCGTCGTCGTGTTCCAAGAACGGAATCAAGGCCGCTGCGCAGGACACAATCTGAGCCGGCGCCACGTCCATGTACTGGATGCGTTCGGGCGAAGCCAGGATTGTTTCACCATTGTCACGAGCCGAAACGAGTTCCTGCGTGAGGCGACCGTTGTCATCCATTTCTGCATTGGCCTGAGCAATGATGTACTTGCCTTCTTCAATAGCCGACAGATAATGGATTTCTTTGGTCGCCACACCATCAACAACCTTGCGATACGGCGTCTCAAGGAAGCCGTACTCATTCAAACGCGCATACAAGGCGAGTGAATTGATCAGACCAATATTCGGACCTTCAGGCGTTTCGATCGGGCATACACGGCCATAGTGAGTCGAGTGCACGTCGCGAACTTCAAAGCCCGCTCGCTCACGCGTCAGACCACCCGGACCAAGTGCAGAAATACGGCGCTTATGGGTAATTTCCGAAAGCGGATTCGTTTGATCCATGAACTGCGAAAGCTGGCTCGAGCCAAAGAATTCGCGGATAGCAGCCGAAATAGGCTTGCTGTTGATCAGATCCTGCGGGGTAAGACCGTCGCTTTCCGCCTGATTGAGACGTTCCTTGACCGCACGTTCGACGCGCACCAGACCTGCGCGGAACTGATTTTCCGCGAGTTCACCTACGCAACGAACACGACGATTGCCGAGGTGGTCAATATCATCGACGCCGTTTACAACACAGGTGCGAACTTCGCCTTTTTCATTGACGAGATCAACGTTGTCCTGGCCATTTCGCAGTGCAACGAGCATCGCCATAGTGTCTACGATGTCTTCCTTCGTCAGCGTGCGCTCCCCTTCTGCCGAAGGACGGCCGAAACGAGCGTTGACCTTCATACGGCCAACACGTGACAGATCATAGGCATCAGGATCAAAGAAGAGACGGTCAAAGAGCGACTCTACAGCCTCTTCCGTTGGCGGCTCACCCGGACGCATCATGCGATAGATGGCGACGCGAGCCGAGAACTGGTCGGGCGTGTCATCCAAACGCAGTGTGTTGGAGATGTAGGCGCCGTGATCAAGCTCATTCGTAAAGAGAGCATCGAACTTGCGAACACGGGCAGCACGCATCGCGGCGAGCACGGTTTCCGTGATCTCGTCGTTAGCGTTGGCGATGACTTCACCCGTTTCCTGATCAATGATCGTCTTACCCAGCACACGGCCCAGGAGATAGTCATCTGGAACCGTAATAGTCGTGACATTGGCCTTGTTCAGGTCGCGCAGATGCTTAGCGGTAATGCGCTTGTCATGCGGCACAATCACCTTGCCTTCGGCATCAACGATGTCGAAGCTCATCGTCTGAGCCTTGAGACGCTCAGGAACAACGGGGAGCTTGGCGCCGCTCTTGAGCAGCGAGAAGCTGTCAAAGGCAAAGAAACGGGCAAGGATATCCTCAACCGAGTAGCCGATTGCCTTGAGCAGAATCGTGCCCGGCATCTTACGACGACGGTCTACGCGGAAATAAAGAATGTCCTTGGCGTCAAATTCAAAATCAAGCCAGGAACCACGGTAAGGAATTACACGAGCAGAGAACAGCAACTTGCCCGAGGAATGCGTCTTACCCTTGTCATGCTCAAAGAAGATGCCAGGAGAACGATGCAACTGACTCACGATCACGCGTTCGGTACCGTTCACAATGAACGAACCCTTTTCCGTCATCAGAGGCACTTCGCCCATATAGACGTCGTTCTCACGAATTTCCTTAATGGTCTCAGGCTGAGCAGCTTCGCGATCGTAGATTTCCAAACGAATCTTCGCGCGCAGACGGCTCGAATAGGTCAGACCACGGAGCTGGCATTCGGCAACGTCGAATTCCGGCTCAGCAAGCTCATAACCGGCAAAACGCAAACGCGCGAAACCGTTATGGCTCGTGATCGGGAAAATTGAGGTGAAGGCGGCCTGAAGGCCGAGATTGTTGCTGCGTGCAGCAGGCTTCACATTGACCTGCAGGAAGTCTTCGTAGGAACGAAGCTGAATATCAAGCAGGGAAGGCACTTCAAGGACGCTCGGGCGAGAGGCGAAGCTCTTGCGGATGCGCTTCTTTTCAGTGAACGAGTACGACATGGACACTCCGTTCGACAGTATGGATGAACCAGGAAGTCAAAACTTGATGAGAAGAATGAGGAAGGACGCCGAAAAGCCGCTCGGCACTTCAGATCTGGAGTCTGAGTCCGCGCGGCAACGCAATTACTGATTGTGAGATATAGGCGAGAGGTTCATCAAGGAAAGGACTTTGATCTGATTTTCTCACGATTCGTATCAAGAAAATCAAATCAAAGCCTCCTTGCGGAGGCTCTGAAAAGAGCCAAGCTAGAAATTCTGGCTCAGCTCCGGATTTTTTTCAAGTAAGAAATTACTTGAGGGCAACCTTGGCACCAGCTTCTTCAAGCTTCTTCTTGGCGGCTTCGGCGTCAGCCTTCGGGAGGCCTTCCTTAACAGCCTTCGGGGCGCCTTCGACGAGGTCCTTGGCTTCCTTGAGGCCAAGACCGGTCAGTTCGCGAACAGCCTTAATCGTGGCGATCTTGTTCGAGCCAGCGGCTTCAAGAACCACATCAAATTCGGTCTTTTCTTCGGCCGGGGCAGCGGCAGCAGCGGAAACACCGAACTTGTCTTCCATCATCTTGATGAGTTCAGAGATTTCGAGGACGGTCTTGGACGCGATTGCGTCAAGGATTTCTTCATTGGTAAGGGCCATTTTCAGCTCCGTATTACGTTGTATTGAATTGGTTTAAAAATTGGGGAATCAGGCAGCGGCCTGTTCCTTGGCATCGCGCACAGCGGCCACGGTACGCACGAAGCGCGCCGGGACTTCGTTGAGGGTACGGACGAACTTCGCGATAGGCTCGTTCATCGTAGCCATCAACTTGGCAAGGAGTTCTTCGCGGCTCGGCATCGAGGCAAGCTGCTTGACAGCTTCAACGTCCATGACGTAGTCAGCCATCGCACCGCCCCTAATAACGAGCTTTTCGTTGTCCTTGGCGAAGTTGACGAGAACCTTGGCAACCGCGACAGGATCAGCGGAGAAGCCGTAAACGAGCGGACCAGTAAACTGATCAGCAAGTCCAGCAAACCCCGTGCCTTCCACAGCGCGGCGAACCAACGTATTCTTGACAACGCGCACCGTCACACCATTCTTGCGAGCTTCCGCGCGCAGCTTGGTGACGGCCTGTACGGTCAGCCCACGGTATTCAGCGATGACCATCGCGGACGAATTCGAAACAACTTCCGAAATCTCCGCAATGACTGTCGCCTTGTCTTCACGATTGAGACCCATGGTCTGGCTCCACTCAGTGGTGCTCGCGCCATTTCTGACGAAAACACCGGTTGCGATTATCGGCAACCTTTCCGAGAGCATGACTAATGTCTTTGGACGCTACTCGTCTTCACGAGCGGGCCGTCCTGGAAACACAATGTACAACGTCTCTCTTCGGTGCCATCTGCGCTGGACCTCTTGGCGGCACCGCAATAAGGAACCCCCTATGCGGACCAAGAGAATTAAGAACAATACAGAGATCGCTCTCCAGCGGTCTTTGACGGCAGTCCCATCCAACAGATCAAACCGCTGAAAGGGACCACCCAAAGCCCTTGAGGCCTCGCGGCCTCACGGAAGGCTACGCCTCCCGGGCATCCTCTTTCGAGGTTCGCGATCCAACATTTTTTACAAACACCGGATCACGCACTGCAGGAGATGCCGCTCCTGGAAAAAACCGTTAGGCGTTGATGCTGCCGGCATCAACACGGACGCCCGGGCCCATCGTCGAAGAGACAGAGACCTTGCAGAGGTACTGACCCTTGGCGGAAGCGGGCTTGAGCTTGTTGAGCTGATCGATGATCGCTGCAAGATTCTTCTGCAGACGCTCGGCTTCGAAAGAAGCGCGGCCAATCGGGGCATGAATGATACCGGCCTTGTCGGCGCGGAACTGAACCTGACCAGCCTTGGCGTTCTTAACAGCCTGAGCGACGTTCGGGGTGACCGTACCGACCTTGGGGTTCGGCATCAGACCACGCGGGCCAAGAATCTGACCGAGCTGGCCAACGACACGCATAGCATCCGGAGAGGCGATCACGACATCAAAGTCGAGTTCACCAGCCTTAACCTTGTGAGCCAGATCGTCAAAACCAACGATGTCAGCACCCGCGGCGCGAGCCTCATCAGCCTTAGCACCCTGAGTGAACACAGCTACGCGAACAGTCTTGCCAGTGCCTTCGGGCATGACGACTGCACCGCGAACGGCCTGATCAGACTTGCGCGGATCAATACCGAGCTGAATGGCAACGTCGACGGATTCGTCGAACTTGGCAGTCGCATTCTGGCGAACGAGGTTGAGCGCTTCAACGGCGGGATAGACCTTACCGGCTTCCACCTTGCCCTGGAACGCCTGCTGGCG
>ULND01045280.1_pt1 | contig 14690 bp, 21 predicted proteins | sample 1951821 | NCBI WGS metagenome assembly ULND01 (sample SAMEA4835567, study PRJEB28245) | human gut metagenome | biome: gut microbiome; material: fecal sample | place: Denmark | collected 2008 | reverse complement strand
TAGGCATGTATTGAACATTTACTCAGACAACAATGCTTATGTCTTATTCCCATTGAAAAGAGTGGTATACAGGTTCATGCGCATCCAGTTCACCAATACACTTCCTACATCGGAGACGATATTCTTGTATCTACTCATTGCTATCTGATTCTTTAAACATTCACATAGAAAAATTCAGGCTGCTTAGGTTCCGAATACGCTTTCTCGAATTTCCAGCTGACAGCCTTATACAGCAGACCACCGAAAAGTCGGGCTTGCTCAGGACAGACCACGACACAGCGTCCGCAAGAGATGCATTTCTTTTCGTTGGTCTTGTAGGGTTCCCCCATAGTGATGGCTCCGACAGGGCACATTTTCACACAGGCATGGCAGGATGTACATTTTCCCTTACTTCCTTCTGGATGCAGAGGAATAGGCTTGGTATCACGATAAGGGCGATTTCCCTTTACCATCAGTCGGCTGACTGCTGACATCTTTGGTATCTGGAGTAGAAGTTCCCTACTCTTTGAAGCAAAATCATGGAGTTTCTCCATATCATCCGCATTAGGTCTTCCTTCTGCTATCTTGGGAAATATAGAATGCTGGGCTATGACGGCTGCTGCTGAGAGCAACTTGAAGCCGTGGGATTCCATCAGATCCTTCAGTTCTATGAGCGTATCATCATATGCTCTGTTTCCATAGACTGATACGATGATGGCTGGGGTATTGTTTCCAAGAAAACGTCTCAAAGAGCGAACTGCCATTTCCGGGACTCTACCAGCATAGGAAGGTACGCCCACAATCAGCAGATCGCCATCACTTCCCAGCGAGACATCATCCTTCAGCACGTCTGAGGTAATGTCATACTCAATGACAGGCTTCTGAAACTGGGATGCTATCTCACGAACGATACGTTTGGTGGAGAAAGTGGCACTAAAATAGGCCAAATGGATATTCTTCATGTTCATAATGTCTTTGGTTTCTTTTTGTTGGGTGCAAAGTTACTATTTTTAGGCGAAACCAGCGAGTGATTTCTAGAATTTTGTTATCTTTGCAGAAGATTGTGTGTCCTGAGACAGAATGAAGTCTGATATTGGCTATATTTGATAAATTTCTGTCGTAACTTCTAAAGAGATGGTGGCAGCCCAACCGCATTCGGCATGCAGGTGCTGATTGCAAACCACTTTGTGCTGCTCTGATGGAAACAGATGGGTAGTGAACGACAATTGAAAGCCTTCCGTAAGGTTGGTAAGTTATGTGTCAAGGAGATGAACGCAAGTGAACCATTGATGACGCATCGTTAGCAAAGTTAGCAAGTCACATCAGAACTAAGGTCTATTCTTCATCTTGGGATAATGGCAGAGGAAACCTGTTTACTGTCTGCTGGGTGTGCGGTGTAGAGATGGCATGAACTTGACATGGGCTCTTTGGAGGAACAGGAGAAATAGACATGGAATGCTAAGGGAAAATGCTGAGAGCCGTGACACGCAAGGCAGAAAGTACTGATGTCCATGTCTGTGGCGGACTACCTCGTAGTAGTGCTGAAGTTTCTGTAATGGGGATGGAGCGAAGGGGGTAGCGTGCTTAGCCAAATTTAAAGTCCAACTTAAGAAATTGAGGATGAAACAATGAACGCGGCAAACCCTTTTGTAATAGACAAGCGATTGGTGTGGGAAGCTTACCACAAGGTGAAGGAAAACAAGGGCAGTGCGGGTATCGATAAGGTTGACCAGAAGACATTTGACAAAGAAATGTCCAAGAACCTTTATAAGATATGGAATCGCATGAGTTCTGGATGCTACTTTCCCAAAGCGGTAAAGCTGGTAGAAATACCCAAATCCAATGGCGGTACTCGCCCTCTGGGCATACCGGCGATTGAAGATAGAATAGCGCAGCAGGTAGTATCAGTACTGACTCCCATACTCGAACCTATCTTCAAGGAAGATTCCTACGGCTATCGTCCAGGCAAGGGAGCGCATCAAGCCATAGCCAAGGCTAAGGAGCGCTGTTATGTGACTCCCTGGGTGCTTGATATGGACATAAGTAAGTTCTTTGACACAATCAATCATGAATTGTTGATGAAGGCTATCCGCAAGCATACAGAGGAGAAATGGGTACTTCTATACATTGAGCGGTGGCTCAAGGTTCCCAATCAGACATCGAAAGGTGAAGTGATAGAGCGAACGATGGGAGTTCCCCAAGGTTCTGTGATAGGTCCGGTTTTGGCAAACTTGTTCCTTCATTACGTCTTTGACGAATGGATGTCGCGTAACTATCCAACGATTCCGTTTGAGCGTTATGCTGATGACACCATCTGCCACTGCGTATCGGAGAAGCAAGCCCGGTTCTTGAAAGCTGTTCTAATGAAACGCTTTGAAGAATATGGATTGAAACTGAATGAGGAGAAGACAAAGATAGTCTATTGTAAGGATAGCAATCGAAGAGGTGACTCGGAGCATACTTCCTTTAACTTTCTAGGCTTTACCTTCAGACCTAGAGGTGCAAGAAACAGAAAGACGGGTCAAAACTTTACTGCTTTTCTCCCTGCAATAAGCAATAAGTCGATGAAGAGGATTAAAGAAGCCATAAGGGCTTGGAAACTGAATCGTAAGACTTTTGCTTGTCTGCTAGACATAAGCACTGAAGTTGATACGCAGATTAGTGGATGGATGAACTACTATATGAAGTTTGGTAGGTCTGAATTCCGCAAGGTGTAGAATTACATCAATGATCGACTAACCCGATGGGTGATGCGTAAGTACAAGCGCTTCTCCAAGGGTAAGAAGTTTAGCAAAGCGTATGAATGGCTTGTGGAGTATGCGGCACACAACAGAAATGAGTTTTCACACTGGGTGAAGGGATTTGTACCCTATCCACGTCTAGATTAATAAAGAATATAAACTAAGAAACAAAAGAGTTAAGTACGAAGAGCCGTGTGATGGGAGACTGTCAAGCACGGTTCCGAGAGAAGGGTGGGTGAAATTCCCTCCACTTACTCGACTGCTGCACTCGGCATCATATTGACGAGGATTTTTGAAATAACAAAGGAACATAAAATGATAGATACAAGACTGAAAGTTTTCAGAAGTGTGGCTACACTCCTGAGTTTTACTAAGGCTGCCAACGAACTGTTCATCAGTCAGCCTGCCATCAGCAAGCACATACAAGAGCTTGAAAAGGAATATGGGGTGCAACTGTTCGACAGAATCGGCAATCGCATCCAGCTCACCCGTGCCGGACAACTTATGCTTGACCATGCCTGCAAGATTATCGATGCCTATCAGAATCTCGATTTCGACATGAAGAAGCTCACAGAGAAATCAGGTGGCGAACTGCGCATCGGAGCCAGTACCACCATCTCACAATATGTTCTCCCCGAACTGATTGCTGAATTCAGGAAACTATACCCCGACATTCGTATTACCCTGCTCAGCGGAAATTCTCATGAGATAGAGGATGCGCTTGCTGCAGGAAGGATAGATCTGGGTATGGTGGAAGGCATCAAGCGGCAGCCCACCTTTAAATACACTCCTTTCATGAAAGATGAGCTGGTGGCGTTCGTACATTGTTCCAATCCCCTAGCCCAGCAAGATGAGATTTCTTTGAATCTTCTTAGGCAGACACCGATTGTACTGCGTGAATTAGGTTCCGGAACCTTGGATGTCATCCAAAAAGCCCTGCAGGAAAACGGCATTGCTCTTTCTGATCTGAACATTGAGATGAATCTGGGAACCACAGAGGGCATCAAGCATTTCGTGGAACATTCCTTAAGCATGGGTATCATCAGCATAAGAGCCATCTACAGGAGTATCTATGAACAAGTATTCAAGGTTCTGGAAATTGAGAATCTGAAGATGGAACGAGAATTTCTATTTGTTGAGAAGAGGGGCGAGACCGCTAAACTCCAGCAGACATTCAAGAGATTTATAACTAAAGATTATAACGTATAGTTATTATGTATATACAACATCTCATGATTTTTCGTACCTTTGCACCCGCTTTTCAAAAGCGAATAACCGACAAAAAAAAGAAAAATATGAGATTATCAGAACAAAGGAGCAGTATGCTGCATGGCGTATTGCTCATCGCGCTCTTCGCATGCGCTGCTTTCTACATCGGTGGCATGGACTGTGTGAAAGCTCTTTCGTTTAGCCCCATGGTAGTGGGCATCATCATTGGTATGCTCTATGCCAATAGTTTACGTAACAACCTGCCTGATACCTGGGTACCGGGCATCAAGTTTTGCAGCAAGCGAATCCTCCGCACAGGCATCATCCTTTATGGTTTCAAGCTCACCTTCCAGGATGTGATGGCTGTGGGCTTCTCTGCCATCGTAATGGATGCCATCATCGTATGCGGCACCATCGGTTTGGGAATCCTGGTGGGAAGACTCCTGAAAATTGACCGCAGCATCGCACTGCTCACCGCTTGCGGAAGTGCCATCTGTGGAGCTGCTGCAGTATTGGGTATAGATGGGGCCATTCGTCCGAAGCCTTACAAGACGGCAGTAGCCGTAGCCACCGTAGTCATCTTTGGAACATTATCCATGTTCCTCTACCCTATTCTCTACAGGGCTGGCATCTTTGACCTATCACCAGATATGATGGGACTCTTTACGGGTTCCACCGTTCATGAAGTAGCCCATGTGGTAGGTGCAGCCAATGCCATGGGAGCCGAGGTGAGCAACAATGCCATCATTGTGAAGATGATAAGGGTGATGATGCTGGTACCGGTATTACTGGTGATTGCATGGACCGTTGCAAGGGATGTTGCCAAAAGAGACTGTTTGGAAAATACTGATACCAACAAACCTAAAATCAGCATTCCATGGTTTGCCATTCTCTTCCTGGTAGTGATCGGATTCAATTCTCTTGATTTGCTTCCGGAAAGCATAGTGGATTGGATTAACCAACTGGACACCTTCCTCCTGACCATGTCCATGGCAGCATTGGGAGCCGAAACAAGCTTTGACAAATTCAAGAAAGCTGGCATTAAGCCTTTCCTCTTGGCTGCCATTCTTTATTGCTGGCTCATTGGAGGTGGATATTGTCTGGTTAAGTTTGCCATTCCTTACTTACAATAATAGTATCACATATATGATACCGTCAAAACTGAATATGTGAATTGTATCAGGCAGGAAAGAAATGGGGCGTGAAGGTAGATGGTAAAGTTATCGTGCCACCCCTCTACTGCAGTATAGCGCAACCTGTTGATGCCTATTGCGCCTTTGAACAGATACCCAAACATTGGGGCATTATGACATTGAAAGGAAAAGTGATTGTTGATGCCAAATATGAGAAGGTGGAGATTCGTGACAATGGAATCGCCGTGGTAACAGGCATCACGGGAAAAACACAGACAATCAAACTTTTAAAGGTAAAAGAGTAAAAAAGTAAAAGGGTAAAAAGGATTTTTGCTTTTTGAAATGACAATGAAGAAGATCAATGCTGTAAGCATGCAATAAAGCAATAGACAAATAGCGCAATACCTATATAGATATAAAAGTTAAGGGCGCTCTATCCTTTAGGAAGGAGCGCCCTTTTCTTATCATCTGACAGGAATCCCTATCTTGTTACACACATATCAATGCGAGAAAAATGATATATATAAATTATTGCCACAAAAACAACATATCCGATAGCAAAATGTCATTTTAAAGGCTAAAAAACAAGTGGTTGACCCATATCAAGAAAAACATATTGCAATGATATTTCTCGGCAAAAGATGCCGTTATTCGATAAAAAAGTGTTAACTTTGCACTCGCATTTAAGGAATAACAAATAATAAATTTTAAAAAGGTTAATAATTATGATGACTATTTTTACAATGGCTTTCGCCGCAGTTATGTTTTCAGGTATGGTTCTTTGCATGGGCATGTTCTTGAAACACGTAGTAGACTCAATTCCAGAAATGGCCAACATGAGCCATTCTGTTAGCTTGAGCAAGTAAGAATAGAACACTACGATATACATATATATGAATCACTTTAGAAATAGAGAGATTTATATAACGATGGGGGCGGGTTTCTTTTACGGAACTCGCCCCCTCTTGCTTAATATTCCATCGAGAAGGTGATACCTCTTCGCATCATATCCTTCACAGTTGGCTTCAGTCTTGTCAGGAAGCCCTCCCATGAACGGTTCTTCTGGAAACTCCATCTTGCCTCTTCCACAAGAGACACCCATTTTTCCTCTACTCCTCCACAAGCCCATGAAAACTCATCACCATTCGCCCAATTCTGAGCAAGGATATACAGAAAGAACGACTCCTCTATGGTCAAACCATCAGCTTTCTCCGTCACATACGCACTAGCCGCCTTCTCTATTAGATAAGCCATGAGCTTGAGCTTACCGCCGGCAGAAAGCCAAACAATCGGAGAAAAAAGCAAGGAAACATCAGTACAGCTTAAGACAAAATAAAAAAAGCCATTGCCTAAGATCCAACAATCTCAGCCAATGGCCAACCCTATCTCTTAGCAGACATTTTACTTGATACCATCACCGACTGGAACAATGGAGATATGACACTTATGCAGCTCCAAGCCATGCTTCGCATCATCTATGCCCATGAAAAAGTGATAGGGGTAGATGTTACAGGCGAATGTTCAGCACGCTTGACTATTTCTCTGAGTTGGAGGATGCAGAGATTAACAACGAGGCAAATGAAGAATTGTTAAGGATGATTCTGGAGGAGAACCATCCTTAGCCTTCTTAAGCGTAAGCTTGAAGAATATGGTCTAGCTCATCGAGTTCTTCCTCCTTTGTTGCCCAGCTTGTAACGAATCGGCAGATGATTTCATGTTCGCTCTTTCTTTCCCATATCTCGAATGCTACTTTTGGGGAAATGGCCTCGTAGAGGGCAGGTGAGAGTACTACAAACTGCTGATTGGTTGGAGAATCGTAGGCAATGGCGATGCCATGCTTTTCGAAGATGCTGCGGATGCGGGTAGCCATAGCGATGGCATGGCGCGATATCTTGAAATAGAGCTCATCCGTAAACAGCGTGTCAAACTGGATGCCGAGCATTCTGCCCTTGGCAAGCAAGGCTCCATGACGCTTTACGTTGGTGAAGAAATATTTCGGTGCCTTCATGCCCGAGAATACCACAGCTTCTCCCATCATGGCACCCACCTTGGTTCCGCCGATATAGAATACATCACAATGTTTTGCAAGGAATGGCAAGTCATAGTCGCATGCCGCTGAAACCAGACCGTATCCCAGTCGGGCACCATCGATGAAGAGACGGAGGTCATATTTCTGGCAGGTTGCATACAGCGCAGCCAGTTCTTCTCTGGTGTAGACCATTCCGAACTCAGTCGGCATCGAGATATAAACCATGCCTGGCTGCACCATGTGAGGATGCGATTCGTCGGCTAGGAAGGTATCCATATAAGCTGACAGGGTGCCGGTTGTCAGCTTGCTGTTTTTTCCTGGCAGGGTAATGACCTTATGCCCGAAAGCTTCTACTGCTCCTGATTCATGTACCTTGATATGACCGGTTTCCACACAGATTACTCCTTCGCATCCCATGAGGACGGAATCAATGACCGTGGTGTTGGTCTGCGTACCGCCTATCAGGAAGAACACTTCTGCATTCTCATTGTCCACAGCCTTGCGGATTTTCTCTTTTGCCGATTCTGAGTATGGATCAAAACCATAACCAGATGTTTTATCACTGTTTGTCTTGCCAAGAGATTCTAGAATCTCTGGCAGCATACCATTGTTGTAATCACTTTCAAATGAAATCATATTCTTAATATTACGTGTTTTAATTTGAACTAATTTCTTTATTCTTTTTCTATTTTTACTTCTGTCAGTTTACCCGTCTGTGAGTCGATGATATAACCATACAGATTGCAAAGGTAATGATATCACCCTTAGAAAATGGGAAGCATGCAAAGTTAAGAAAAAAATGGTTAACAATGGCAAATAACCAAGAAAAATTCCATGAAATAATAATTTTTTATAAAAAGAATATTATATTGGACCTTTTCTTGCGTAATCTGGATATTTTAGTTACCTTTGCACGAAAAGCACTACTTGGCATGAAAATTCAAGAAGTAATGAAATGATTTGTGTTCTTCAGCGACCAGATGTCATCGAAGAAACGGATGAAAACGCAAAGTAAATGAAAGACTAAAATGAAAAGAGAATATTAACAAATGGAACAAGAAGAAAAGAAACAGAAATCTCAAGTTGCAGAGAATCAGGCATCATGCTCGTCTCAGCAGCCAGTTGAACCACATCCTTTTATTTCTGTCATACCGCTGGCAGTCCTTATTACTCTCATCGTCCTGGTTGTCAAAATCTTCCCTGATGATGCCTTGGCTGGTGCCTCTCAGGTGGCCCTCATGATAGCCACAGCCGTTTGTGTAGCACTCGGTATGGGCATCTATAGGATGAAATGGAATATCTTTGAAGAGATGATCAAAAAAACCGTGGGCGATGCCGGAGTATCTATCCTGATCCTGCTGCTCATCGGAATGATGTCAGCTACCTGGATGATCAGTGGTGTGGTACCCACATTGATATATTATGGTGTACAGATCATGTCGCCAACCTTTTTCCTTCCCTGCGCATGCATCATCTCCAGCATCATTTCTGTGATGACGGGAACCTCATGGACCACTATTGCCACCATCGGTATTGCTCTGATGGGAATCGGTGATGCCCTGGGAATACCAGCCCCCTACACCGCTGGAGCCATAATCTCCGGTGCCTATTTCGGGGATAAACTCTCGCCAATGAGCGATACCACCGTCCTTGCTTCGAGTATAGCCGGAGCGGATCTCTTCTCACATATTCGCTATATGCTCTATACTACCATACCAAGCATCTTGCTCTCGCTGGTACTCTATCTCATCATCGGACTCTGTTATGATTCCAAGCCAGTGGATATCAGCCAGTATCTCACCGGTCTGAGTCATGGTTTCAATATCTCCCTGTTTACCATGCTCGTTCCGGCTTTTACAGGATGGCTCATCTACCGTAAGACGCCATCCCTCATCACCCTTCTGCTTTCAGCCCTTTCAGCATGCATCTGTGCCCTCATTCTCCAGCCGGAAGTACTTGTAGGGATAGCAGGTGAAGACAGCATCTCTGCCAAAAGCCTCTTTGAAGGAATCATGACCACCTGCTATACCCATACCCAGGTAGATTGCGGCATGGCTAACATCAATGATCTCGTAGCCACCCGAGGTATGGCTGGCATGCTCAATACCATCTGGCTCATCCTCTGTGCCATGTGTTTCGGTTCATGTATGGTAGCCAGCGGCATGCTCCACGCCATTACCCACATGCTCCTGAAAAGCATCCACAGCACCGTATCACTTGTCTGCAGCACAGTGACATCAGGCGTCTTGCTCAATCTCGTTATGGGTGACCAGTTCCTGAGCATTATTATGAATGCATCTATCTATAAGGATGAATATGCCGAACGAGGCTACCGTCCGGAACTCTTGAGCCGAAGTACAGAGGATAGCGCTACCGTAACGAGCGTATTGGTTCCATGGACAGCCTGCGGTATGACGCAGAGTACGGTTCTTGGTATCCCGACACTTGTCTATCTCCCCTTCTGCTTCTTCAATATCATCAGTCCTTTGATGAGTTGTCTGGTTGCCATCCTTGGCTTCGTACCCAATCCACAACCCAAGGAAAACAAAGCATCTGCAGCGGAAGAGACTGATATCCATTAATATTAATAGGAGATTCATTGATTTCCAATGACGGCAAGCAGACGCAGATAATCATGTGCTTTATGATGTGTGTACGCAAACAGGTTGCATAAAACGTGCAAACGTTTGCACATAGAAATGTAAACTTTTTCTTGCTTCATATTGGATTTCCTCTTAAATTTGCAGCTGAAAATAGATACCAACTAACAAACGAAGGCTAAGTTTAATATAAACTAAACCAAATATAAAAGTAAAGATATGATGAAGCAAACATTCATAAAATCAGCTATGTTGCTGCTGCTGATCCTTTCAATGGCAACGACGCGAGCGCAGGAGGTAGCTCTGAAGACCAACTTACTGGGATGGGCTTCCACATCTGCCAACGCCGGCATCGAAATCGGCACGGGCAAGAAAACAACCTTCCAACTCTTCGGCACCCTGAACCCCTGGAAGTTCTCGGGCGACAAGAAGATGAGATTCTGGAATGTTATGCCAGAATACAGATGGTACACCTGCCAGAAGTTTGGAGGCCATTTCTTCGGTATTCATGCCTTAGGCGGTGAATACAACATTAAAAACATTGGATGCCGACTTCAACCATACTACTTTGTGGGTAAGCAAGACGAAGGCGAGCGTAACATCTACCACGGCAGACTCCATCGACTATGAGTCGAACGTAATGCTGACGGAGGCAGATTTCGGTTGCGATGAAAAGGTAACAACATCCAGTGGTGAGAAAGATGTGATTGTGTTGAGCAAGCTAGATGCAGTGAAGAATCATAGAATCACATTCAAAATCAACGAGGACATTAAGTTCTCCGACTATAATGGAAAGTACAAGGGTACGGCAAAGGTTTGGATTAAGGCTGGTAACATTAAGAAGTATCTCGATGTAACCTATGATGCCTCTCCTTATTTTGAGGTAAATCCACAGGAAGTAACCTTCAAGATTGAGGCAACCAGTGACCCTGTTACCACGACAGTACATTATCTCACCGTGAAGCCAAAGGAACCTGCAGCAGGCTTCGACTTTGAGAAGAAAATCAAGGTAACGGTAAAGCCTGCAATGGGTAACTATCGTATCAACTTCCGTGCCATCAACGACCGCGCACATTATAACGGAGGTAATGGAACTGATAATTATGAGGGTACACTTGAAGAAAAAAAGAAAGAGACTTATAAAAATACCAACTGGGCAGATGGATGGTTTGAATCTGCATGGGATGAGAACCGAATTTACACATCTCAACCAGACAATCATTATGTCTATGTCTATACCCAGATTGGTGAGACAACTGGAACTCAAGCCAACTCTCCTGTTTGGAAATTTACAGGACGCTGGCCTGGTGATAAAATGAATCCGGATAATACGAATGTAGGGTGGTATTATAAGGACTTCAGCAAGGATTTCAAGTCGATATCTGTAGATTATGATGCTAAGGGAGAAAAGACCATCAAGCCTGGTGAAACATTGATTATGTTCAGTAACAATCACAATACGAACGTAGGTTATACGCTTCATCGTTGCCCTCACCACTTGGAACCAGGTATTCCTCTCTTCGACTATGAGGATCGAGAGGGTTGGATTGTCTATGATCCAACATCAGATCCTACTTGGAACATATATGATGCCATGCCAACTATTGAGAACATCAACTTTACCATTTACACCAGATTCCAGACTTACGGATGGTTCAAGGTATATGGTGTCGCCAATGGCAAAAATGGTGATGACAATAATAAAGAGCGCGAGTCTTTTACCATCTATGATACAGCGGGTAAAAGTTGGTCATGCGATGATTTGAATAATGGTTGGTATAAGACTGTGATTACCCTCAAGGCTGTTAAGGGAGACCACGAGAAGGACATCAGAATCAAAAGCGACAACAAAAATACGGGTGGACAAAGCGTCCTGCTTTTCAATGGCATCACTTATCCTGTTTATCATACTGGTATCTTCCATAAGATAGATGAGACTTCCAAGGTATATAATGATTATCAGTTGACAGAAAACGGAGATAACGAGAAGAAGGTGAAGGGCTGGTTCTATTATGGTGTGGTAAAGGTAGAGGGCAAGAAGGCCGATGAAACCACCACTACTTATATTCCCATCATAGTCATTATTCATTTTATAGTTTATTGCCGCAGAGTTCCGCTTTTTTATTGAAACCGCCAAAGAAAATCAAAATAAATCTGCAAGTTATCTGTAAATTACAACACCAAGAAATTCACAATAAATCAACAAAATCCCCCGAATATAAGTTGTAAACTGTAAACTATAAACTTCCCTCTCCCGGCGGTCCCATCCCGTACAATCTGGCGAGACCTTTGATGGTCCGCCAACCTTAGAGCGTAGCGGTTCCGAGCGACGAGGAGGAGCGGTTTCCTCCCTCTTCCCTGAGGGTGAGAGGGTCGGGGGGAGAGGTGGAGCCTTCCTTAAGGGTAAGGAAGGACGGGTAGGTTTTCGAAAAAGCCTTCTTTAATGGGAAAAAGCGATGCCAATGAGTTCAATGAAAGCTTGCTTTCAAATTGCCGAGTGCAGCTCGCTTTATCAACAAAGAAGGACGGGATAATTTTAGAAAAAAAGCCCTGTAGGGCGGTTACATCCTTCCCTTTTCGAGAAGGGTTTCTGTCCCCTGTAAGGGGAACCGAAGGGGTCGTAAAGACTTTTAAGCCCATCAAGAATATCAAGAGAAATTAGTCATGACTATTAGGTTTTACCCTAAACATAGCCACAGTGTTTGAAAATTCTGCAACAATATCTAAAACATTCGGATTATCTTTTCGAATAATTAAAGCTGCAAAATTTTCAATTCCCTCCATATCTTCGATACTGACAGGCATCAAAATAAACTTATCTTTCATTTGATAAGAGGAAAAACAATATTCAAACAGACGGCTTCGCATATGCTGCTTACCATCCCCACTCTCACAAATATACAAGAGAGCTGCTTCGTTCATATTAAAGAAGTTCTCTATGATAAGCATCACCGTATCACGCATTTTCAAGTCTCGTGGAGAAGGTATTTTATTTACATTGATGATAGAAAAGACATATGATTCTGCATTTTCAATGATGTCATCATCATCAAAGCCAATAGCAAGTACCACACCAAAATCACTTTTAAAGCGGTAAGTTCGAGACGTTTCATGCCAATAAACCTCATAAGGAGCAGAAGCATTAATTATATCCAAAGGAAGTGGTTTTCATTACCAAACATTTATATATTTAGGATATACCCCCGTTCGTTCCTTATATTCCTCACAAAGGCTCTTAGTAATTTCAGCTACACGAGCCTTTTTACGCTCTTTTGCCGCCATAAATCTTTTCATAGCAGCTTCACGTTTTTCCCAAAATTCTTTATCTAATGTATCCATAATAGTTCTCCTTTTAAATCCTTTAATTGCAATCTGCCGCAAAAATACGCTTTTTCCTCGAAACCACCAAGAAAATCAAAAGAAATCTGCAACTCATCAGCGAATTACTACAAAATCAGCACTTCAATAATCCTAGCATCAATCCAAACATCAATATCTCCAGGAGTACGTGAATAAGGATTCGGATACATCAAGGCAGTCCCCTGACCTTTCAGAATGCAGCACCTCAACCCATCCTCTCTCAGCATCGAGAAGAGCTTACCAGCCACAGCATTCACCTTCATGTTCTGCCTGCGAATCTGTTGCGCCTTACCCATCCAAGTCATCAGCAGTTCCCTCCCAATCGGGTTCTGCTTCAACTCCTCAGGATACTCCTTTCCCAGTCTCTCAATACCCTCAAAACAAAGCCCCAGCAACGCCTGCTTAGAAGCAAAGGAATAAAGTTCCTGCCAGTCCATACCAGCAATCATCCTGCTCATATTCCCCTTATATCCAAGGCAACACTTCAGAAAAGCGAAAATTGCAGTTATATCATTTATTCAACTATTAATCTTTATTAAATTATTAATACTATCGCACCAATTTACGCCATAATGATGTATATTTGCAATCAAAATGATTATCAATTAAACATTATAGGCTTATGGCACAGACAGCAATGACAGTCCGTATGGACAATCAACAGAAAGCACAGTTTGATAAACTCTGCGAACAATTCGGCATGAGTGCGAATACCGCCATCAACATCTTTGTTAAGGCAGTAATTCGCAGTAAGAGCATTCCCTTCTCCATTCAAGCAAAGAATGAAGAAGAAGATGAAGTGACTGCGAAAGCTAAGGCTGCGTTCAAGCAACTTAGAGCTAAAGCAGAAAGAGGTGAAACCCCAGAGCTCACGCTTGATGAGATCAATGAAGAAATCAGAGAAGTCAGACGATTAAGAAAAGAACGCAATGGTATATGCAGTCATTGATACAAACATATTTGTATCAGCCCTTATCACCCACAACTCAAATGCTTCAACAGCAAGAGTTCTTGAAAGTTTGTTCCTTCATCGTATTATACCTTTATATAATGATGACATTATAAAAGAATACGATGAAGTGCTTCATCGTGCAAAATTCAAGTTATCAGAAGAACAAATCAGCACTGTTATAGAACATGTCAAGGAAAACGGAATTGATTCTTCTCGTTTTCCTTACGATGGAGAAATGCCAGATGAGGACGACCGAGTTTTCTACGAAGTCTGCCTAAGCAAGGAAGATTCCTTCTTAGTAACAGGTAATCTCAAACACTTCCCTAAAGAACCGCAAGTGATTACAGCAGCAGAAATGATGGAAATCTTAGACAACGAACTATAAGCGCATTTGAAATTTAAGCATTATGATACAGAACAAATTATTCCGTGATTGCCTCGCTGCGATAAGACACAGAAATCTCCAAATGGCTAACAGGCAGACATAACTTCACTACTCAAACTATTGCTCGTATAGAAACAGCTCTAGGTAGCAAACTCATCAGCATAGCCCATTGATTGGGCTATGCCAATAAGCATATTCTAAAACACCAAGAAATTCACAATAAATCAACAAAATCCCCCGAATATAAGTTGTAAACTATAAACTGTAAACTATAAACTTTAAACTCAAAACTCTCTTCTCCC
>ULND01002919.1_pt1 | contig 14713 bp, 19 predicted proteins | sample 1951821 | NCBI WGS metagenome assembly ULND01 (sample SAMEA4835567, study PRJEB28245) | human gut metagenome | biome: gut microbiome; material: fecal sample | place: Denmark | collected 2008 | reverse complement strand
CTACGCCTCGGCCTACGGAGCCAACGGCTACGGATTCGCCACCGGATTGAAATTCGGAGCCTTCGAGTTCCGGCCCGCATCGCATTGCGGCATCTCCTTCAGCCTGCTATCGCTCCAGTATACCTACCTCTCCTACTCCTCGGGAGGTTACAGCGCAAGCGGCAACAACGTGCAGTTCGACTTCGGCGTCAGCCCCACGATCGGCTTCAAGTACTACTTCTAAACCGGTCCGGCACCCCGCATCCGGTGTAAAACCCATACGATTCACCCCCGACGGAGCAATCTTCCGTCAGGGGTGATTTTTTTGCGGGGTGCGAAGACAGATCCGGCGATGCCCCGGCCGGCGTCAGAGGAAACGCACGCCCCGCAGGCGCTTGCCCCCGCGGCCGGAGACTTCGCGCTCGACGATCCCGGTCACCACATCCGCCGCGTCGTGCCAGCGGTTGGCCCGGAACTGCCGCCGGTAGGTCGTCAGGTGGGCATGGAGCTCGGGCCACCGGGTGCGCCACCCCTTCGGGAAGCGGAGGCAGTGCTGTACCGTAGCGGAATTCGAGAGGATCCGGGCTTCCTTGTTGGCCCCCTGATGGAACCACTCGACCCGCACGCCCGGAGCCCGCGCCTGCACGGCCCGGGCAAAACCGCGGCCGCCGTTATTGCTCTCGACGAACGCCTCGCGCGTGCCCGACCGCACGAGCATCTCGGCCACGAGCGGCTCGGTCACCTCCATCGGTTCACGCGAATAGACCGCATCGGTGACGTAGACCGCACCGTCGGCATCGACCGCATAACAGAGCGAGCAGAGGTAGTCGTCGCCCGTATCGGCCGTATCGGTGTAGTTCGCCCAACGGACGATCTCGCGCGGCAGACACTCGTACTCGGTCAGGTTCGGCCCGTAGAGCAGCCCCTCGCGGGCCGAAGGGTGCCCCTGGTACATCGCCTCGAACTGCAGCAGATCGAGCCGCCGTTTGGCTGCCAGCAGCGTAGCGCCGTGCTGCTCCTCCCACAGCGCCTGTCCCGGAAGACGCGGATCGATCGGCGACGGAGGCCCGCACTTGAGCGCCTCGAAATTGAGGTGCAGCCAGCCGTCGGACGGCAGCGCATCGAACTGCTCCCAAGCCAGCAGCTCCTCGACCGGCTCGCGCTCGCGGATCGAGCCGATGAGATCCTCCTCGTGCCAGCGCGTGAAGACCACCAGTTCGCGCGAGGCGTTGTGCATCCGCGTCCGCACCACCGAGGTGTACCACTCCCAGCAGTTGGCCCGCACGATCGGCGAGTTGGCCTCAAGCGCATCCTTGTACACATAATAATCAATATTGTCGCAAACTAATTTTTAGACCAGAAAAACGGCGCAAAATTTTCCCCTCCTGCCGCTTTCCCGTTTTTATCAATTTTCAGTAGCTTTGATTTCTATAAATAAAAAATCCCCGACCGTATGGCCGAGGATTAGCATTGTAGTTCTTCATATTCTGGTGACGTAATTTCAAAAAATTCATTTTATATAGCCCTTGAAAAATATGTCACTTGATTAACAAAGCATCATATCGTATTTGATAATCATAGCTAAACAGCTCTTCATCAGAGCAATCCTTTTTTAATATACAATCCAACTCAAAACTGCTACATATTCCATATCCCCAATATCTGCTCTTTATTTGAATCAATTTTCGCCGCTTGAGATTATTCGTACAATTATCATAAACTTTTTTGAGCGGCATCGGTAATTGTGCTGATACTTTTCTACGTTCAGCCATCCATTTATCCCAAAAGCGCATATCATTTTTTAAGGCACATTGCTTTTCTTCCACGCTATATTCCTCATAATCTGAATTAATCACATCAAAGAAATCCGAATATGCTCTATGTGCCATTTTATCTGGAATCAACCTATGTCGTTCTGTCGGCTGATAATTGGAATCACCCAAAGTAAAATAATAATCCAATAATGAAATCAATCTCTGCTCGTAGCTTTCAATGAAGAACTCGCCATACGCCAGTGGTGCTCCTGACCCACCATGTTTCCCGACAACTAATTTATCGCATATATCATGTAAGGCTTCTTCATATTCTTTCCATGCACAATGTTCTGCAATTAAAATATCCTTAAACTCATTGCTACAATCCAACAGTCGATTGTTGTATATTTCTACCTTACATTCATGTAATTTGGTCGCCAACCATGCTTGTATATTAGCATCCCATTGTGAGCCGAGCGAGTATGATAATAATGAATCAATTTGTTCCGAAAATCTTTGGAAATTTTCTGTTTCCGTTGTAGAAGAATTAAGAGGGTAATATTCATTAATACGCCAAAGAATCATATCTAAATCATCTTGATAAGGCGTTGTTTTATTCGTAAACCATAAAGTAGCAAAATCATTTACCGCCGTGATATGGGGTATATCTCGGAACCATTCGATTCTATCATAGAAACCGTAACGTTCAGTACGATGCAAACTATCGAATCGTCGTTGATATTCAGCTATCTTGTCTTTTGATGGCTTGCCAAATAAATAAGGGATAGAATCAGCATCTCTCCACTTAAACTTAAAATGGATGGTATCATAATATGTCTTGATTGTAAGTTCCGTTGAATCTTCTCCAACCTGCTCAATCTGCCTTACCTGTCTATCGCCACAACCAAGCATTATTAAGCCAACAACAAGTATTAGTATACAGTTCTTTATCATCTGTGACACAATTATAAAATGTTCATTTTATATAGCCCTTGAAAAATATGTCACTTAATCTTTACCGATTTTTCAACCCCTTTGTGCCACTCTGTTTCATCGTCCCATTCAATCGTTTGAACGATTACATACCCTGTCTTATTAGGGGCGATCCTTACTAAATCGGGCGCATCGCCATTTATAGGGTCAAAAAAGGCATCATGTGTATATACACTCACTATTTCTTTCCACACTCCCTTACGAAGTGAATATACCTTATAGAAAACAAAGCGGCTAACAGCTCTCTCAATAAAGCCAATTTCATCCGTACCATCACCATTCAAATCACCCTCGTTGGTTAAGCGCTCAATCTGAAATTCAGTTTCTATGGCAGGAATTGTTGGATTACTGAATGTTATATTATTGAGCTTCCCATCATCTACTTCATCAAGGCTGTAATATTCAGCAGGGTTTGATTCGCTGTAAGCATATTCGATCTTTCCATCACCGTTAAAATCCCCTTGTATAGTATCTCGTTCATAACTATCTCCTATAATCGAATCGGTTTGTTCAGTTTGCCTTATTCTATTTTCTACAACTATATTCGCTGGATTCCTATTCCCACACCCAACAATCAGCAGGACGAATATGGGGAGTAAGTAGGGTTTCATAATTAGTTAATCAATGTTGTGTCATATAATGGATTATGCGCCTGTTCAACTTCTTCCAGTTTGTGATATTCATCTAAGAATTGGGCATGCATTATATTTATAATTTCAAAATAGGAAGAAAAGTTTACTCTTAATTCATCCACGTAGTGAATAAGACTCTCGGCAGAAAATGATATGAATAATTGTGACGATTTTCCTGATTGTTCCAATACCTCTATTTTCCCAACTATGGTATTACTCATAACCTTGGTGGCGGCAAGAAGAGCAATCTTATAATAGCCTTGGAATGGCCTTTGTAAAAGCAGTGAGAATTTGGGAGCCTCGTGCATAATACGATAGATTATACTTTCTGACTTAAAGTATATATCCCCGTTTCCTTGTAGGGATAGAAACCTTCGATTTTAATGATTTGTTCGATGGCAGATGACGTCAGTTCGCCAAATATCTTCTTTTTTCGTTTATACTTAAGGTAATAATAATCCAGACAGATTAATGCTACCAACATGAACCCTACTGCCAAGATTACGATTGATGACTTTGCCTCATCACCAACAAGCGTACTTATCAAGCAAAACAAGTAAGTTACAACAACAGCAATACATTCACCGAACGATAATCCGTTGTCAGAAGGTTCTTTCATTCTAGCAATAATTCGTCTGGCGCGAGTTTTTACTTGTTGTTTCTCGCTCGGTTCGTATAAGTGGCATTTATCGTCAAAATCTGCATATTCATTGGTAAGGCCACACAAAATTCCTCGCTCTATGTCCTTTTGGCAATGTTTGCAGGTTTCGCATATTTTTACTCGTTCTTCTCGTGTCATCGGATTGAGTGTTATAGATTGATAATTAATTAATGTAAAGTATTTATGAAGATTGTAATTAATATTGGCCTTTAAAATTATTTCATCGATGCTATAAGTTTTTCCTAATCTTCTTTTGCAACTCCTTATCTTTATATCCGTTCTTCTTGGCTCGTTTCAGCCAGAATTTAGCTTGTTTCCAATCTTGTAAATCGACATAATGCTGGGCTAATTTTTCTTGTGCAACCCAATCGTCTTGCTCTGCGGCTTTATGCCACCAGATTACAGCAGAATCAATATGTGGCTTTTCACATCCGAGTAAATCGGGACGGTAGGCATAACAACACGCTAATTCCGTTTGGGAATGAACATAGCCCGATTCTGCGGATTCAATCAGATTCTTAATGTCGAAATTCAATTTATAACCAGATTGGACATAACTCAAAAATTGATAGTACTGTTTGACAGCAATTCTACTCTCCTTTGGAATAGGTTGCACATTCCTGCGTTCATAGCCTCTAATTTCGTGATAGAGTGTTTCATCTTCAAAGTCATTCTTTTCAGCGCGTTTGAGCCAGTATTTAGCTTGTTTCCACTCTTTCATTCTTACATGGAATATCGCCAATTCCTTTTGTGCAACATAATCTTCTTGTTCAGCCGCTTTGAGCCACCATATAACAGCAGAATCAATGTCTGCCCCCTTTCGTTTAATCAAGTCGGGACGATAGGCATAGCAACCCCCTAATTGGCTCTGTGATTCTGCATAACCTGCTTCTGCCGACTTAAACAGACTTTCGACTGCGGTATCTTTATCTCCATCACCGAAAAGCATCCAATGAAAGAATTGGTAGTATTGCTTATCAGCCAATTTCTCGGCCTCTGAAAATGGTCTTTCGGGTTGGCTTTGGCAACAGACGAACAAAATGCCCATCAGTATAAGTAAGTAGTTTTTCATCGTTCGTTTTCTTCTTTGCAAAACAATCCTTTGATTTTGCGCCATATGTTAGATTGCCAACAATTACCGTATTCTGTTTCTGCATAACCCAATGTGCGGACTTGATAGCTTTTCCCGTTGGAATGTATTATTTGCAGATTTGAGTGGTACACTTTTGTACTTTCTATACGAATAGAATCACCATTATCAGCCACCCACCAAGAATTATCTTTCGGAAAATATTGGATAGTCCGCATTACAACTGAATCCGTCCATATCTTATCATCGGGATTTGTAACGCTTAATAAATGACAACTCCATTCTTCTCCGTTTTGTATTAAGTAACAGTTTTCATTACCGTATATTCTGGCTTCCATTATTTCATCACCAAAAATATTAGGCATGGCAATCGTGAAATCAAACAATAGTACAACAATCAGTAAGCCTATTTTGCTACCTCTGTCTAATTTTGCATTTTTCTGTTTTACAAAGAATATTGGCAAAATTGAAGATATTAATACGCTAAACCATCCAAAATGAAAGAGTATTTCCAGATATATATGGCGCAAAAGTACATGTTCGGAGTAGAGATAAAATGCACCGACTTTCCATGCTCCAATCAATAGTCCAAGCCCTAATAGAAATGCACTAAAATAGAGCCGTATATTGGGACGTGACAGTTTGCGGATATTCACCCAGATAAGAATAGCCGCAGCCATCATTAGTAAAGTATATCGTAATGTTGGATGCCCGTCTATCAGTCCTCCATCACTCCAATAATGAAAATCCAGATAATCAAGGCAATAATTATAGGCAATATAATAGATTGTCAAACTCCCTACGATGTAGGCAGTTCTTACAAGTATGCTTTTAAGCGTGGGATTGAGGGTCATGGATTAGTTATTGAGGGATTTAATTATTCTTGCAACAACAGGAGCACAAAGCGGAACACCATAGTAAGTGCCATTATATATATTTTGCTCCATGATTACGAAGATTCTGTATTGCGGATTCTCGGCAGGATAGTATGCCGTCAGACTGCCCCAATAATGCCGTTTTCTATTGGCTCTGACTGTTGCACCTTTAGCGGCTATATCCAAACTTTCCAACCCAACATAATCGGTTCGGCAATCGTCATAGGAGAATTGTTTACTTTTCTCCGCAGCGATATTCATAAAATCTTGTTTGCAGGCTTTCGGCCCTCGTTTTGTCATTCTGCAATCTGCCGATGCAATGTCATTTCCTTTCATATCAGAGAGAATTACAGCTCCTTGCAGGGCTTTTTGAGCCGTCAATATGTCCGATAGGATTTGCTGGACGTTATCATGGCTTATTGTCTGTCCATTGGTGAATAGAGCCGATAAGATGAAAGCGACGGTTAGTAGATAGCGGTTCATAGGTGATAATGTTATGTGTATAATATAGCTGTGACGCATTTTGCAAAAATCTCTTTTATATACCCCTTAAAAATTATGTCACTATCGAAAGAGCAGGGACAAACATTGCCAAAGTTTCAATACTGATTCTTTGGCAATGTTTTTAATAATGCTTATCTCGATTTTCTTTAATCATTTCTCGGATAAATTTCCAGATTACAAATAGAATAATGATTATGAAAATCCCTAATAATGTTGGCATAATTTTATAATTTATTCATTTCTTGAACTATCTTATTTATAACCATTTGATATGATAAATTCCATGTGTATAAATCATATAATTTCCCATTGACCCAAGGCAAGACCACTCGACTTTGTTGTATGGCCGATAACTTATCCAATTCTTGTTGAATGGCATTATGCGTGCGTTCTATCCGTTGCATATATAAGGCTAATTCTTGGGCATTGTAAGGTGTCGCCCCTCCATCTCGACAAAAAACCTCGTCGATTCCATTAAATTGCAACAGAATAAATTTTGCTTGTTCCCGAATATTATCCGCGATTTTATCTGCGTTAGAGCGTCCAAATAAGCCCATATCACAAATTTATTATCGAATCTAATATATCTCTATCTGCAATGCTTTTGGCTGTTGCCACAAAAACAGGGTCATTAGATGCATAGTCATTAATTAGTCGCATCCATTTTTGAATAGAGCTATAAACAAACGATTTTTCGCTGTTTGTATGAAGTTCGTCTTTTAGAATATTGCGGCAGTCAATGCCTCCATTAATCGCATATACTTGCCACTCCGTTTGTGAAATACGGTCAACCGTTTGTTGAGAAATGCCAAGATAATTCATGAAATCGAAATATTCCTTTTGTATGCGATTCCCTGCTGCTTGGTTCGGATGCGTAATATATGGCTTCACAATACCAAAAAGATTATCAAGTACAATTACTAATGCACAACGGCCACTTTCAGAGAAAGTGTTTGGAACAACTAATGTATTCATATTTATATGTTTTCTATATTTGAGCTAAAAGAGCCGAACTAAGCAAGTAATACAAGGAAAAACGATAATTGTTTCATAGTAAAGATTGTATTAAGAAAGAGCCATTATTATACAGATAATAAAGAAAATAACACCTGCAATGATGCCAACGCCCGTAGCATTCATTTCTTTTTCTTCTGCTTTTTGCGCTCTTGCAACTCTTTGTTCATATTCGGGAGTTCCTCTTTTTTGGTCTAACAACCAATTCGCATGGCGAATCATTTCTTCGGCCTGTTGTTTTGTATAGGCGTGTCCTATTCTTTCGCCTAATCTATTGCGACATTCGTACATCATAATTATTTATACGGCTGAATTAATTCGTCATTCAAAATGTTTTTCGACTTATTGAAATAGTTTTGTGCTATCGTTGTATCTCCTAACTTATAGGCAGTATATCCCATCCAATAATAAGCCTTTTGCCCTGATTTACGAATATCTTCATCATTGGCATATTCACTTGATAAGAGATCATTGTAGTTCGAGACACACATAGAATAGTAAATTGATGCCTCTTTATAATTGCCGCTATTTAAATAATGTTCACCCAAGGCTTCATTGATATTGTAAAGCTCTAAATCTCGATCAGCCTTATTATTGATTCTCTTAGATAAAACCGCTAATTTCTTCAATGCCGAAACTTTACGATTGGATTGTTGGGTATATTCAGATGCCGATAATCCCACTTTATTGGTTTTATAAATTTCCAATATATCCGATAGCATGTCAACCTGCCCCCAGAGTAAATCCAACTGCTCATTAACATCACCGATTCGATCTATATATTTATCGACGACGGCACAAGCCTCCAAACAATAGATTGCATAACGTTCTGCTCGTTCCGAAGTTATTCCGTAAGTGCTATTTCCATCAACCCAAACGGATTTTGCTTTTACAATGAGCGGCTCCAATTCAGTTATACAACGATCAACAACATCTTGTGCGTTTGTATATGTTGCCCCCATAACAAGAGCAAACATCAAAAACATCTTTTTCATAAATCAGCAATTTTATTTGTGTTAGTAGATTTTGATCAAGACAACATAGGGTGTCAATCGTTTTATCTTTTCTGTAAATGACAACCCTGAAATCGAGTTATTAGTAGGTAACGTAATAGATGTTGGTGCTACGTCAATCAAATTCTTCAGATAAGATGTTTTAATAGCATATCCGACATTCTGTGCATCTTCAACCCCTGCGTTTGTAATGCCAACTATATTGCCTTGTTTATCAAACAGAGGCCCTCCGCTATTACCATGCTGAATAGGTGCAGAAATTTGGTATGTAACAATATCGCCCTTGTAACCAGTTTTTGAACTTATAATACCATCTGTAACTTTAATCTCCTCTCCTAAAATATTCGACATCGGATAGCCTAATGTAAAAACTCCTGTCCCGACATCTTGAATGGAGGTTTTAATAGCATAAGGAATAGACGAAAAATTCACGAATGAATCGTCCTCAATTTTCAGAAGACTAATATCATTGGTCTTATCAGATATAAGTACTTTGGCTTTATAAGTCTTGATCGTTCCATTCCGATTAATAAAGACATCAATTCCATTAGCCCCATCTATAACGTGGAAATTTGTTGCGACAATACCATCTTTTGATAATATGAATCCACTGCCAGATGCCAAATATCTTGATTCTCCTTGTTGCGGTTTTGAAATTTGTGGATGCCCCTCTTTCATTTCCGCGTTTATGTTTATTATTAGTCGATTATATGTTACTGTCCTATATCCATATAATTGGTTGAGAATGGGTTCTGTTTCTTCTTCTGATTTAGCAGAATATCTAAAGGTTATTTTCAGATTGGGTAAATTCCATGAATAGTATGAATTATTTGCAAAAGTAGGTTCTCCAAACTCTTCAAGCAAAGCGCTAAATCTTTCCGCAAGAACATTATCTAAATAAGAAGTTGAATTCTTCTCATAATAATTCCGATATATTTCTAATTTACACAAAAGATTATTTTTAAAAAACATATCATATGAATCAACGACACTTGGATTTCCGCCTTGATAAACCCATCGTGTATACCGCAGGTGATTTTTATCATTTGTATTATCATAATTAAATCCCTTGGGAACGCTACGAACGGCTGCCATTCGATCTGTTCCCATTATGAAACCATCAATCGTTTGTGCCTGCCCTATCTGACATAGTAGAATAAAGCAGATTAGTAATAACTTTTTCATATATTGGTTTTATAGTAATATTACTATTTCAATCCACCATCCCTTTCATCCATTTTATCAAGTATTTCCCCTATACCTGCTCCTGTCGCATAATAAGGTTTTCCAAATTGTTTTAATATGTTTCCAGCCGATAATGCAACTGCGTAACGATGTAGCTTCGTTTGAGGGGCATCCGACATATAATCACAAGCAACAAATATTGCTTTATTAATAACTGAATCTGGAACTCTATTTTGCGCAATAGCAAATGCCTCATCCATAGTTATATATCTATCAACAATAGTTTCTTGCATCCACGTTTTAGCATCGACTGCAAATTGAAAAAGTTCGGGCTCTGCCATACACGCAGAAGCGAGTTCGTTGAGTTTAGTAATATCCATAATAACTATTTCAATCGCACACCTCCAACCCCCAGATGTGATTAGTAATAAAAGAAAGCGCAGGGCTGAAAACTTATTTTAGCGCGACAGGTCGTAGGAAACCCAATAGATAAAATAAGCAACAACCCCGCGCCTGTATCGTGAAGATACGACGGGAGGGCAATGCCACTTATCCTCTCTATTGTGCTTGGAATTTCCTACGTTCGTCGCACGAGAATAAAGTTACACTTCCGTAATTCAATATGTCTCCTACAAAAGTAGAAAACAATCGTCGGAAATGCAACGGCTTTGCACCTCTTTTTTTCAAGGTTGTTGCAGATTCAAATTTCGTCAAAACAAAGTTGCCAAACAAGTGGAAAACGGCTGGAAAATAAACTTTGTTTCTTGTAACTTGGGTTAGATGCTTTGTTATTCAATTTAAGCCGACATATTCCCTTTAATCGGGAGTTGCAAATCATTCCAACCCTCAATTATCGAGAATATGCCGACTTAAAATCTGTTTTGATGGTTTGGTAATGGCTGTAAGAATTACAAGTCGCCGATAATCAGCAAACCGACCAACCGAGTATATAGAGTGTTCCGCACGTTATTCTGCGGCTATCTTTTGTATCACGCTGTCCATACAGATAGCCTGTCCGCTGGCTAATCGTCCCCACCAACAGCACCCGTATTCGTCGATAATAACCTCTCCCTCCTGTTTCAGACGTTCGGCCAGCCAACTGTCAATCAACCACCATTCCATGACATCACCCAAGAACGGATAGATATATTCTTCGGCTAATAAGTGCCTGTTGAGCATTTCGTCCACGACTGCGGTTTGATTCGTCAATACGCAGTTCTCCACCAATCGCTGTGCCGTCATAATAGGTGCTGTTGTGTGGCGATATTGCGTAGCCATTGATTAGCAAACGTGGTGTGGCTGGCCTGCAAGCGAGGATTCAACGCTATTCCATCCTCCGACCATCTGACGCTGTTTTCCTCGATACCGCAATAGTCGTTGCGATAATAGTAAGGAATGAATTGCCGAGTTTCATTGTGCAGGGCAAAGAGCATTTCGGGGTCTCGCATGGCATCGCCGTTCTGCTGTCCGTAATGAGCCAGCGAAAAAAAGTCGTACTTGTCGATACGGCCGATCAATTCAAGGTAGACGGGCATATAAGTACCGCCCGAGTTGTCGATTTTGGTTGTTTGTAGAGCCAACAATGCGCGGAAAATCTCCGCCGCCTTTCTGTCAAGTGTTTTCATATATGAAACGGTTTTACATTTGACAATGGAGAGGGGGCTTTAGTATGGAGTAACTGTATGTGCAGGGGATATATTTTACAAAAGAAACAGACATTATAACCTGTTTCTGATAAACGCCTACGACGTGTATGTAAAGAGAGAAATCGGAGTGACGCAATTTTCAAGGGGTATATAAACAAGAAATTCCAAAAATATGTCACCATCTCTTATTAAATGAAAAAGCCCTCGTGCGTAAGCACGGGGGCTGTATATCTAAAATGCAAAACCGCTGAACTCTTCCTTAAACTGTTTTGCTTGTTCGGCTCGTTCCATAACTGCCTTATATTGTTCCTGCATATCGAGCACCTTTATAAAATAGGCCAACGATACCTTATCGGGCAAGGTTTTACATCGTTTATTGAGTTGGTAGGTTATGCTTATTGGCTCTGTTCTCGGTACGTCGATAGCGGTGTATTTTGTAAGCAACACGGACATAGCCCGCTTATCCCAATTTGGCGGTGTTATACCCTTTGATTTACAGAACTCGCATATCTCCTTATAAATCCCTGCATCCGTCTTTCTAACTGCTGAATTGATAAAACATCCAGTCGTCAGTTCATAACCCTTTGCAATCTGCTTTATAAGCCCTAATTGCTGACATTCATTTAATAATGCAGTAATGGTATTGCGGGATAATCCGATACTCTTTGCAATCTGGCTGTTGCTTCATTGGACGGTATCCGTATTATTAAGACATATTGCCTTTAATAAGAGCAGAAACCCTGCAATCTTGGCGGGATAGTTCCTCTTAAAGAAACTATTATCGAGGAAGAAATAGTCTTTGTTTGCTGGCTTTATCTTGTATGAATTTCGCTTTATAAAACCTCTGTCTGCATCTTCTTTAACGGTAGTCTGCACGGTCATATAACCTGCATCTTTTAAGCGTTTGATAACACGTCGGATTGTTCGTTCATCCAATCCCGTCAGTAAGGATAGTTTTTCTTCTGTTATATGGGAAATATTCGTCTTGTGATTGGAGCAACACTTAATGGTCGCTCACACGTAAATATCGACGGGTTTACTGTTGCCCGTCTGAAAGTTCACGATTGATTTGGGGATTACTGTATAATTCATCGTTAGCAATGGAATTTTGATTGTTCGTAAATATGATTTCTTTTAAGTGCAGTAGTTTTCGAAAGCAGGCAATGCCGTAATGCTCTTTTGCCTGCTTGCGGTTGTCGAATCATTTATGGTCTTTGATATGGTAGTACATGGTCTGAAAGACTTATTAGGTTATGTATAAGTAGGTAGTGTATATATAGGACACTTTTGAGCAATCTGCACAGGACAGTTTTGAGCAATCGCCTGTATGCTATGAACCCTACTATCTTGTCAATTTATCTTTGATTTCTCGAAATAAAACATAAATCTTTGATTATTAAATATATAAGTATTATATTAGGGTCGTTCAAAGAAAATTCTTGCAACTTTTTTTGCATGAAAAAATGAATTTACCTCTGAAATTTTGTTATCAACCTTTTGAGCAGTTCGCAAAAACAGAAAGAAATTTTCGGCAAAAAAATGTTTTTACCTCCAAAATTTCGTTATCAATTCGCTGTTCTGCTTTCCGTATTTCTTGATTCCGAATTTATGCTTATAAAGGAAATCTTCATTTCACCCTCAAAAAATGCGGAAATATCGTGCGATAATAGGAAAAGCGGATAGATTCCGCCTTATATGAACTGCTTGATTGATCGGGTGGATGTCTTTGCTGAATTGTTTTACAAAGATATAAAATATTTAACCGATAATCAAATAGTTTAACGCATTTTGCAATAAAATATATGTTTTGCGTTGTTAGCATCTGAAAATCAGTAATAAACTGAAAATTCGACAGAAATTTATTCAGACCTTTGTTCTGCCGTAAGGGTATTCTTTGCGGTCTGCAATCTTTGGGCAGGGATTGCAGCCATTATCAGCCCCTCTGCATAAAGGACAGAGTAAGTAAAAGCCATGAAAAAGATGGTAATTTCAGTAGATGACGCCAACCGTCAGTTTGCATTTGTCAAGGGAAATCGCCCTACAAATAGCAAAGTGGTAAAGGCAAAAGAACGCTCTATCAAAGCGTATGGACAACTCTCACCCGTCACCGTGGTAAACGGTGAAAAGGTAACGGCGATGGGCGGATGTCTGGTTGACCAGCAAGGGAATGAAATACCCAACGATGAAGCCGTGAAGTATTACGCCGTATTGGACGGTCAGCACCGATTGATTGCCTATCAGAATTTGGGGATGAATATGGACGACCTTGTGATTTGTGAACCCCTCAATGCCGAGTTGTCGATTGCCGAGGTTATTGCGCAAATGAATATCTGCACAACGACGTGGAAAGGGGCGGATTATATGGCCGCTCCTGCCATGATGCTGGAAAAATCGAACGAGGTATTCGATTTTGCCATGCTGTTGCATAGCAAAAGCTATCCGCTGGCGACTATCTCGCTGTGGTGTTTAGGCGGTAATACGCTCAAGCCTAAAACTTTGGTGGAGAGTCTGAAAAGCAATAAACTGCCCAAAGAATTTGAAGATACGGGATGGTTTCAACGCAGTATCAAGTGGTATAATGCGGCACAAAGGAAATTTCTCGATGCTTTTCTCGCCAAAAAGTATTTGATTGCACACATAATCACCAAGTTTGCCCATGCAGACGATCCTGTCGCTTTTACCGCTCAAATGGAAGAGAAAATCAACCAGCTGACACGGGAGCAGGCGGATGAAATTATGAATCCTCACAAAGAAGAGAATCAGAGCCGAGAGCAGGCTACCTTTGATTTGCTGAATCAGTATCTCGGATAATCGCAAATGAAAGGGAGAGGGGCGGGAACTATAAATATTCCCACCCCTCGATTTGAATAAAGCAGGGCGTCACGATACGGTGATGCGGTATTCATCCATATCCCGCTCGGTAATGATAGTGTCAAAGGTGTATTCTCTGGGAATTGTAGGCAAAAGCGTATAGGGATGTTCTGGGTCTACGCTGGGATGTGTCGGAACGATTATCACGGCACGGGATATATCCACCGTCCAGAACTCTGGCAACAGAAAGACACCCCCGTTACGATGCTTTTTAATCAGTACATAACGTATCATGCCGTTCTTAAAGACAATCTCCAAAATGCCACGCATAGCAGATAACGAGTGATAAACGACCTTTTGCAATTTCTCCTTATATAAGGCGGATTGCTCCATTTCGCTAAAATCTTTCTGTTCCACGCTCCGTTTTATTTCGGCATCGTTTTCGGCTATCTGTCCGTTCAGTTCGGAAATTTCCTGCTCAATTTGCTTGATTTGTTTGCAAAGTACGTTATAATCGGTTTCCAATTCGTTGATAAGGTCATCGTTATTCAGTTTT
>ULND01012742.1_pt1 | contig 14876 bp, 15 predicted proteins | sample 1951821 | NCBI WGS metagenome assembly ULND01 (sample SAMEA4835567, study PRJEB28245) | human gut metagenome | biome: gut microbiome; material: fecal sample | place: Denmark | collected 2008 | reverse complement strand
GATGCTTATGTTGCATACTTTAAAACCAATTCCGATATGGATAAAGAAATTTGGAACGTTGGCGCAAGCTATGGCTTTGGTGATTTTACCCTGAGTGCTGAATATATGCGCGGCGATAAAGAATATTCCAATGCAGGCAAAGATGGTTGGTGGGCAGACCTTGCCTGGAAAGGCGCTGAAGCAGACCAGCCGGGCAGCTACGGCATTCATGCAGGCTACTATGACCAGAGTCCGAGCGCTTACATTATGCCGACTACCGATGCCGAATATTTTGCTGACGGCTATAAAGGCTGGAACGTAGGCGTAAGCTATACCTTTGCCAAAAACATTGTAGGCATGGTTAACTACTGGGATATGGAATCTCAGACTACTAATGAAGACGCACAAACCATCTTTAGCGAACTGTACTTTATGTTCTGATAAATTTTGCTTTCTGCCTGCCTTGTAAGACAGGAAAATATATAACGCAGGAAGGATGATTGAAAATGCAGTTTAAATGGAAAAAATTATTGGCAGCATCAATTACTTGTATGGTTTTAACGGGGGTATCGGCAACTACTATGGCAGCTTACAGTTTAAGTGAAGAAGTTAAAGCACCTACGCCTGCGCTTTTGCAGGCTTCGCAGATTGGCGTTCGTACTTATACCACTGCCGACCCGGCACTTTTGGCTCAGCCGGATAAGGACGCCATTCTTGTTATGAGCTTCGGCACTACTTTTCCCGATACAAGGGCAAAAACCATTGAGGCAACAGTAAACGAAATTAAAGCCGCCCACCCGGGAACAAAGGTTGTGCTGGCATTTACTTCGCACATCATTATCGACAGGGTAAAAGCCAATGAAGGCCTTACGGTGCCGACGCCGGAACAGGCTTTGGAACAGCTGAAAGCGGAAGGCTACAACCGCGTGGCGCTTACTTCGCTGGATGTAATTCCGGGCATGGAATATGCCTATAAAACAGCCGTTTACGATATGTATAAAACCCAGTTTAAAAAGATGACCATGGGCACGCCTTTAATGTACTGGATGGGGCAGGAAGGGCAGGCCGATGATGTGGAAGCAGCTATGGCGGCTATCGGTTCACAGCTTCCCAAAATGGGCAAAAAAGACGCCGTGCTGGTAATGGCACATGGCACGCCCGACCCTTCCAACGCTTATTATGCCGTAATGCAGGATAAGCTTGACGCTTTGTACGGCGGCAAAGTAATGATTTATACTGTTGAAGGCTGGCCGCGTCTGGAAAATGTTATTCCCAAACTGAAAGAAAAAGGCGTTAAAAACGTAACTTTAATGCCGCTGATGATGGTTGCGGGCGACCATGCCAACAACGATATGGCAGGCGATGAAGAAGATTCGCATAAGACCATTCTGCAAAAAGAAGGCTTTAAAGTAAACACCTACATTCACGGAATAGGCGAAAATAAAAACGTGCGCAGCCTGTTTGTTGAACATGCCAACGAAGCGTGGGATGCTCTTGTTGCAGAAAAATAATTTAATAAAATTTACAGTTAGTGATATAATTTAAGTACAGCTATGCGGCCTTTGTGCCGCATAGCTAATTGTGCTTTTATAAAAATACTTATTTTAAGGGATACAGCCATGAAAAAATACTTGTTTATAACCGGTTTAATACTTTTAACGGCATTGTTGTTTGCCCTTGCCGGATGCGGCAGCAGCAAAAACAGCATGCCAAAAGACACAGCCGCCAGAATTACGGTAACGGACGATAACGGAAGAACGGTAAGCTTAAAAGACGTGCCGAAAAAAATCGTGCCGCTTTCAGCCTCTTTTTTGGAACCGCTGGAAAAGCTTGATGCAGGCCTTGCAGCCCGCGTGGCGGCAAAAACGGGCATCAGCGAAAAATATAAAGCGCTGCCGGAGGTAGGCAACGTTTATAATGTTAATATCGAAAAAGTAATTGCCGCTCAGCCTGACCTGGTAATTTGCTATAAAGACATGAACGATAAATTCGTGCATAATTTTGAAGAAAATAATATTCCGGTTATAGTTTTGGAAATGCGTACTTACGCGCAGGTAAAAAATACCGTAAGCGTATTGGGCAAAATAACCGGTAATGAAGCAAAAGCAGAAGAACTTAATAAAGACATGGATGAACGCATTGCCGCCGTGAAGGCAAAAATGCCGCAGGAAAGCAAGCGCATTGCCATATTGCACAGCACGGCGCAGAACGTAACGGTGCAGCTTGAAGGCAGCATTGCGGGCAGTACGGCGCAGCTGCTGGGCTTTACCAATATCGCCGCAGGCAGCATGCCCTTGGAAAACAATTCTACGGCGGCGCCTTACAGTTTAGAAACACTCGTTGCTGCCAAACCCGATATTATTTACATTACCAGCATGGGCAAGCTGGAAACCGTGCAGGACGCCATGCTGAAAAGCATCAGCGCAAGCCCGGCGTGGCAAAGCCTGGAGGCAGTGCGCAGCGGGCATGTTTACTTTTTGCCGCAGGAGCTGTTTTTGTTAAGCCCCGGCATAAAATACCCGCAGGCGGCAGAATATATGGCTAAATTAGCTTATCCGGAAAAATTTGAATAGGATTTTTGGTTATGAATGCTGTAAACGAACATAAAAAATTTGGTATGGCAATAGAAAAATGGCGTGTTTTAATGCTTGCGGCATTTGCTGTTTTGGCGGCAGGCGGTTTTTTGTGCAGCGTGCTCAGCGGCGCGGTGGCAATACCGGTATCTGCCCTGGGCGATATTTTAAACGGCGGCGGGGATAATGCCAGCAGGCAGATTTTGCTGAACATACGCCTGCCAAGAGCCATTGTGGCAGCACTTGTGGGCATGAACCTTGCCGTCAGCGGCGCGGTATTGCAGGCGGTAATGAAAAATCCGCTGGCAGACCCTCATATTATCGGCATTTCTTCCGGCGCGGGGCTGGCAGGCATTTTTGTTATAGTCCTGTTTCCGGCGTTGGAATATTTAATTGTACCAACTGCGTTTTGCGGCGCCATACTTGCCGCAGCCTGCATTTATATTCTGGCGTGGAAAAACGGCATCCGCCCGCTGCGTATTGTGCTGGCAGGCGTTGCCGTATCAAGCTTTCTGGGTGCGGGTATTTCGGCCATACTTGTGCTTTACAGCGACAGGGTACACGGCGCGCTGATGTGGATGGTTGGCGGCCTTGCGGCACGTTCATGGCCCCATGTTGAAATTATACTGCCCTATGCGGTTATTGGGTTTATACTTGCGGTTTGCGGGGCGCGCTATTTAAACATTTTGCAGCTTGGCGATGACGTAGCCAAAGGGCTTGGCGTAAATGTTGAGTTTGTACGGCTTGTTTTTACGGCTATCGGCGCGCTGCTTGCGGCAAGTGCAGTTTCCGTTGCCGGGCTGCTTGGGTTTGTGGGGCTTATTGTTCCGCATACGGTGCGGCTTTTAACAGGTTCGGACTACCGCTTTTTAATTCCGTCGTCTGCACTTTTGGGCATAGCCGTTGTAACCTATAGCGATACGCTGGCCCGTGTGGCTTTTGCACCGCTTGAACTGCCGGTGGGCATTTTTATGGCGGCGCTCGGCGCACCTTTCTTTTTGTTTTTACTGAGAAAGGAGTTGTAAAATGGCTTCTGTTTCGGTACAAAATTTAAGCATTGCCATAGGCAAAAACACTATTTTGCAAAATATTAATATAAACTTCCGCGAAGGAAAACGCACTGCCATCATAGGGCCAAACGGCTGCGGCAAATCTACGCTTTTGCGGGCTGTGGCAGGGTTAAACCGCAATTACAGCGGCAAAGTGCTGTTAAACGGCGCCGATATGAAAAATATGCCGCGGCGCAAAATTGCGGAAATGCTTGCCATTTTACCGCAGGGCGTAACGGCTCCGGCCGATTTAACGGTGCGCGAGCTTGTTGCCTGCGGGCGTTTTCCGTACCGCTCGCTTTTTAAGCGTGAAGGCAAAAATGATGCGGAAATTATTGAAACCGCCATGCAGAAAACGCATATTGCGCATCTTGCCGGGCGTTTTGTGGCAACACTTTCCGGCGGTGAACGCCAGCGTGCGTGGATTGCCATGGCACTGGCGCAGCAGCCGCAGATTCTTTTGCTTGACGAACCTACAACTTACCTTGATATTGCGCATCAGTTGGAAATTATGCAGATTATTACCGAACTTAACGCGCAGGAAAACATGACGGTTATTATGGTAATACACGATATAAACCATGCACGGCTTTATGCGGATGACGTTGTTATAATAAAAAACAAGGGCGTTTTTGCAGGCGGCTGCCCGGCAGAAATAATTACTCCGCCCAATCTGGCGGAAGTTTTCGGCGTTGAAGCCGCAGTATACAAAAACGGCGCGCAGGATGAAGTAATTTTTCCTTTTGCATTAAGGAACAAATAATATGATAGAAATTATTAATTTAAAAAAGCAATTTAAAACAAAAGGCAAAAACGGCGGCAAAACGGTTAAAACAGCCATAGATAATTTAAGCCTTGCAATAAATGACGGAGAAATTTTTGGTCTTTTGGGACCTAACGGGGCAGGAAAAACAACGCTTGTAAGCATGCTGGCAATGCTTATGCGCCCCTGCGGCGGCGAGATTTTATATGACGGCAAAAACGCTTTTGCCAACGAAACCTTCGTAAAATCGCAAATCGGCGTGGTGCCGCAGCACATTAATTTTGACCAGGATTTAACCGTATGGGAAAACATGGAGCTGCACGGGCGGCTGCACCATCTGCCCGAAAAAGAGCGCCATGCCCGCATAGATGAACTGCTGGAGTATGTTGGCTTGCAGGAGCGGCGCAGAGAAAGCATAAAGGCGCTTTCAGGCGGAATGAAGCGCCGCCTTTTGATAGTGCGCGCGTTAATACACCGCCCGAAAGTGCTGTTTCTGGACGAGCCTACCGTTGCACTTGACCCGCAGGTACGCCGCCGCATATGGGATTTAATACGCACCCTGCACCGCGAAGGCGTAACCGTTGTGCTTACAACCCATTATATTGAAGAAGCCGAAAATTTGTGCGGCAGGGTAGCCGTTATAAACGACGGCAGGCTGGTAAAAACAGGCAGCCCCACGGAACTTTGCAGGCAGCTTGGCAGCTTTACGGCCGAATGGGATGCAGACGGTGCAAGACAGTACCGCTTTTTTGCGCAGCGAAGCGGCGGCCTTTGCGGCAGAGCTTGACAGCGCCGCCTTTATACGCCGCACCAATCTGGAAGACGTATTTATAGAACTGACGGGAAGGGCAATAAAATGATACAGGATATAGCAACGGTATTTTGGCGCGACTGGATTGTGCTGCGCCACAGGCTGTTAAAATTTATCTTAAGCCGCATGGTTGCGCCGGTGCTTTATATGGTGGCTTTCGGCTGGGGCCTTGCCCGCAGCGTTAACACGGGCGGCGGTTCATATCTCGATTTTATCGTGCCGGGCATTTTAGCGTTAAATTCCATGAACATTGCCTTTAACAGCCTTACGCCGCTGTGCACGGAAAGGGTATACCATAAATCGCTTGAAGAATACCTGCTGGCGCCTATTTCCGCCTCCGGGTTTATAATTGGCAAAATTTTGGCGGCAGTGCTGCGCGGGCTCATTTCGTCGTCAATTATTGTAGTGCTGGCATGGCTTTTTGGCGCAAAACTTGCCCTTACGCCTTTGTTTATAGCAGTTTTGGCGTTAAACTGCGTAATTTTTGCCGAAGCAGGTTTTTGCGCAGCCCTTATAGTACGCAATTTTGAAGACATGGCGCGCTTTAACACATACCTGCTTTTGCCGATGTCTTTTTTATGTGGCACCTTTTTTAAAACCGACAGGCTGCCGCACGCCGCAGCATTTGTTATAGAGCTTTTGCCCTTAACGCACGCCAGCAGCCTTTTGCGTGCCATTAACAGCGGCGCGCCTTTCAGCATAACTTCGGCGGCAATACTGCTTGTTTATGCGGTGCTGCTTTTTGGCGCCTGCCACTATATTTATAAAAGCTTAAAAAACCAATAAAAAATAAACCCCGTACACATACGGCAAATAAATTGCTGCTTTATGTATGCGGGGTTAAATTTTTTATAAACTAAACGGCAGGCTTGGCAAGAACCTTAACCGGGTTCCAGCGTTCGCTTCTGTAATACCAGTATAGGCAGGCCACGGTAAACACCCACGTAATGGGGTATACCCATGCCACGCCGTCCGCAGTGGGGTTAAAATACATAATTAATTTTAATACGCCAATGCGGATAACGCACATATTTACAAGAATAATAAACATCGTCGGCAAAGTGCTGCCGCTGCCGCGGATTGACGAAGCAAGTACCTCGAGGAAAACATATAAAAAGTAAAACGGCATAATAACAAAGGCAATGCTGCTGCCGATAGCAATAACCTCGGCGTCGTCTGTAAACATGCCGAAAGCAAAATCTGCAAAAAACAGCACCAGGCTGATGCTTACTGCAGTAACCGCAAGGCCGAAATAAATGGAAATGGCAGTTCCGCGCTTGCTGCGCATAATTTTGCCAACGCCAACATTCTGGCTGATAAAGGTAGAGCAGGCCTGCCCAAGTGCCATAATAGGCAGGTAAATAACGTTTTCTACCTTAAAATAAGCAGCGTAAGCCGCAATACTGTTTACGCCCAGCCCGTTAATGTTGGTTTGCACAACAATGTTCGAAAGCGTAATTACAATGGTTTGAATGGCTGCCGGTATGCCAATGCGGAAAATCTCCCGCGCCAGCGGCAAATCAAGGGTAATCTTTTTAAAACGCAGGCAGTAGCGCGTGTCCATATTATATAAATGGTAAATTACAAGCCCTGCCGCCAGCGTCTGCGAAACAACCGTTGCCATGGCAGAACCTGAAATGCCAAAGTTCCAGTAATATACAAACAAAAAGTTGCCTATAACATTGGCTATGCCGCCTATAAGCTGGTAAATCATCGGCGAAAGCGAATTGCCCAAAGCCCTTAAAATGCCGCTGCCAACGTTATAGCTTACAATGGAAAACAGGCTTAGCATAAAAAGGCGTATGTAAACCGTGCCCCAGTGCATAATTTCGGGCGGAGTGTTCATCAGCTCCAAAACAGTTGGCGCAAATATTATGCCCAGTATGGTAAACACAATGGAAAATATTATGGTAAGCCCCGCCGTACAGTGAACAACACGGCTGAGATTTTCAAACTCGCCGCGGGCAAATTCGCGTGCGGCTATAACGCCTATGCCAACGGAAAGACCAATAAAAAAGCCCAGTATAATGATGATTATAAAAGTGCTGGCGCCTACCGCAGCGGCCGCATCCTTGCCCAAAACACGCCCGACGAAAATTAAATCGACCGTGCTGTAAAGCTGCTGAATTAAACTGCCCGCAAAAAGCGGCAGCGAAAACCAAAACAGCTGCCTGCCGATAGGCCCGTGCGTTAAATCCTTGGTTTTATTTTTAGTACTGGTTAAAGCAGGCATTATTTAACTCCTGTAAAATAAAAATTGCTGCCCAAAAACAGCCGCTACCGTTAGTGTAGCCGTAAACAGCAGGCTTGTCAATACTGTACATGGTATGGCAGCAGTGTTAAATAAATTTAACAACAAAGCTGTTTTAATATAAAAATGCAAACAATATTGCATAAATTTTCAAACAAAAATTTTTAAAAACCGCTTGCGTATGGTATAATAAAAGTGTAAAATCTCGCTGGGGGGGAACTGCGCTTCGCGCAGAAATGAAAAAGAGAACCTGACGAGTAATTTCCTCCTCCACGTAACAACGGGGGAGGTATTTTTATGAAAAAGAATTTACGCTCTAAAATTTTGTTGTGCGTTTTGGCAGGCGGCGTGCTGGCGGCAAATACGGCACTGGCGGCGGATGCTCCTGACAGGGATGTTTATAATAGTTATTATGCTTGTGCTGAAGTGGTAGGAAATAATAGTATTTATAATAAGGATAGTGGGTATCTTAGAGCTAAAGCAGAGGGAATAGGTCAAGTAATATCTTATGCTTTATTTGTAAATAATTCTACAGCTACTTTAGGTGATGTTGAAGTAACCGCTATAGGTAATTCTACAGATGGTTCAGAACCTGTTGTTGCTGCTATTTGTGCGATGGATAAAAGTGTAGTAAATATACAAGGTGGTGTAATAACAGCTATAGCCAGTGATGGATATGAATATGCAGTTCTTTCGGACAACAGTGTTGTTAATATAGATAGTAATGATATTATTATTAATGGAGATATATGGAATTATAATAATGGAACAGTAAATATAAATTTGAATACGGAAAATGCTGTTTTAAATGGTGCTGTTCAGAATGGTGGTAATGAAATAAATTTAACGCTATCTAATGGAGCAACGTGGAATACAAAAGGAGGGCATTTTGATTCAGAAATTACAAAATTAACTATGGATAACGGCATAATAAAACCAGTGTATATTGGGACAATGTCGGTTGAAAATTATTCTGGCATTGGTGAAGTAATATATATGCATGACGATTATAAATATGGCAATGGTTCGATTGATGTTTATGGAGGCAGAATAGATATTGAAAATGCTTCAGCCGGTTCAGTTATTAATTTGACTGTTACTAATAATAATTTAGTAAGTACAGCAGACGATGCAATGGCGTTGGAAAATTTGAATGAACTTGCTCGAGAGGTAAGTTATGATGCTAATGATGGACATATCACCGGTAAGGTAACGATAAAAGAAGGCTTGATTATGCCGGAAGTAAGCGGAGATTTGTTATTTGACAGTAATAATAGAAACCGTGGTTATGTTGCTAATGTAAAACAAAACAGCAGTACAACAACGATTGATAACATTAAAAACATCGCCGCAACAGCTATTGTGGCTTGGCGGCAGGAGGACAGCACCTTAAGCCAGCGCCTTGGCGAACTACGCGAGAGCGACGGCGGACAGGGCATTTGGGTGCGTATGAGCCGCGGCGAATTTGAATATGACGGCGAATACAAAAACCAGTATAACTTCTTCCAGATGGGTTACGACTGGGCGGCAGGCAGCTGGCATTACGGCGCGGCAGTAAGCCATAATGATGGGCAGACAACTTACACCCATGGCGACGGCGAAAACCGCAGCACATCTTTAAGCCTGTACGGCACCTGGCTGGGTGATAAAGGTCATTATGCCGATATCGTACTTAAACAGGGCAGGTTAAGCAACGACTTTGACATATACACCGAAGCAGGGCACACCAGCGGCGATTATGATGCGTGGGGAACCAGCTTAAGCGGTGAATACGGCATGAAAGTTGACCTTGACGGCGGCTGGTATGTAACGCCGCAGGCGCAGTTTACCTTAATGCGTATCGGCGGCGAAGATTACACCACCAACAACGGTATCAAAGTTAATCAGGACAGCCTTGAAAGCGCAGTAGGGCGCGTAGGCTTTGAAGTAGGCAAACGCATCAGCGACAGCGGCAGTATTTACGCCAAAGCAAGCCTGCTGCACGATTTTGCAGGCAGCGCCGATACTTATTTAAGCTATAAAGGTTTAACAAACAGTTATCATCAGGATATTGGCGACACTTGGTGCGAAGCAGGAATTGGCTTTAACTACAAAACAAGCGAAAACAGCTATGTATATGCCGATGTAGTAAAAAACTTCGGCGGCGATGTTGAAACACCGTGGCAGTGGAATGCCGGCATGCGCTGGACGTTTTAAGTGAGCCGCAGCATTTTTCAGAGCCGGACAGTGCACTATTTCTTATTTTAAAGAAATTTGCGAACATTGAAGTAAAGTAAAATACCTTTTAAAGTAAATTAAAATACCGTCCTTGTTTTATTCAAGGACGGTATTTTTCAGCCTATTTTTAGTTCTTTAAGAAGTGCATTTTGCAAAACACTGGAAAAGTTTATTTTTTCGGCTAATGCACGCTCATTAAGCCATGCCGGAATGGTTAAAGTTTTTTTAACAGACTTTGTGTGTTTTGATAAATCGACATTGGTTTGAATTAAGGATATAAAGGAGTTTTCATCTTCAAGACGTATTTTGGTTGGATTGCTTGCAGACGGAAGTTTTTGCCCGTTTTCTAAAAGGCACAGCGCATATCCTTCAAGTGCTTCGGCAGCATTGGCCAAAAGTTCCTGCTGTGTATCGCCCTGTGTCTGGCAGCCTTCAAGATCGGGAAATTCAAGCCATAAACCGTCGTCATCTTCATGAATAATTGCCGGATATATCAATAACATTTTTATCACTCCTTTTGTTTTAAACCTGTGCGTTTTAGTATTTTAGTAAGTAAGCCTATTTTCATATCTTTGCCGTGTACTGGTATTACTTCTATTTTTCCGTTTTTTGTAAGGATGTGATGGCTGCCTTTAATTTCTGATAACTGCCATCCATTTTTTAATAACAGCTTTAAAAGTTCTTTGTCCTTCATTGTGACCATTTGGTTTCCTCCTGATATTTAAATTATAACACGTGTACACGTATAAAGCAAAGATAAAACAGGTTATTTTGTTATAAATAAAAAAATAAAAGCAATACCACTTATATAAAGCAGTATTGCTCTCACTTTTATATAATTCTTTACAGCCCGCTGTCCAAAAAGGCGCGCAGTTCTTTTTCTTTCATGCCGCCGATATGCGATTTGGTAATGGTGCCGTACTTGTCAACAATGTAGGAGGCCGGTATGCCCTGTAAGCCGTAGGCTTTAACAATGGCGTTTTTGTCGCCCCAGTACATTGGGTAGGCAAAGCCGCTTTCGCCTGCGTATTTTTCGTAATCGCTGCGCGAATCATCAATGCTTACGGCAAAAAACTCAATTTTATCTTTGTAATCCGGGTAAATTTTGTTCATTTCGGGCATTTCCTGCATGCAGGGGCCGCACCAGGTTGCCCAGAAGTTTACAAACACTGTTTTGCCGCGCAGAGAAGAAAGTTTTACTTCTGTGCCGTCCATGGCGGTTACGGTAATATCCGGCGCTTCGGTGTTAACTGATTGTGCGGCGGCTTCGTTTATGTTGCCTGCCTGGTAATGCGTCCACACAAGTGCTGCGCCAATGCCTACAACGGCTGCGGCAGCGGTAATGAGCAAGAATTTTTTTAAAGTAAACATTTAACCACTCCTAAAATTTAGTTTTAAAATTTATAGCCCCTTCCGGGCAGATTTTTTTACATTCGCCGCAGTTGATGCACTCGCGGTCATTTACTTTTTGGCAGTCCATTTTGCAGAAACGCACGCAGGCATTGCAGCCTGTGCATTTTGCTTTATCTACCGTAATGCCAAAGGCAGAAAGTTTGTTAAACAGGCCGTAGCATGCGCCGAGCGGGCATAAAAAGCGGCAGAACGGGCGGTAAATAAATACGCACGCGCCCAAAATTACAAGCATTAATAAAAACTTCCAGCCAAACAAAAGCCCAATGCCGTCACGCAGGTTTGCGTTAAGTGCCAAAAGCGGCAGCCCTGCTTCCAGTGTGCCTGCGGGGCAGATGTATTTGCAGAACGCCGGTGCGCCTACGCCGTCCTGCCACCAGAAGTATACCGGCAAGAGAAGCACAAAGATAACGGCAACGGCATATTTCAGCAGGCTCAGCTTTTGCGTAAAGGCGTTTTTGCGCAGCTTGGGCGAAGGGATTTTGTATAACAAATCCTGCACCAGCCCGAAGGGGCACAGCCAGCCGCAGATAACGCGCCCTAAGCACAGCGCAAATAAAAGCAGAAGCACCACAACATAAAACGGAAACTTTAACGCCGTACCCGCAAGGGTGCTTTGCAGCGAGCCTATGGGGCAGGCCCCCAGCGCGCCGGGGCACGAATAGCAGTTTAATACCGGCACGCATACGTTTTTGGGCTGCGCCTGCCAGATACGCCCGGTGATAAAGCCCGGCAGGTTGGCGTTATGCAAAAGCGCCGATACAAGCTGAACAACGCCGCGCCTAACCAATGCCGATGCACTCCAGGCAGATTAAAATTGCTTTGTTCAGTACTTCCGTATATTCTTTTTGGTAAATGCCTGCCGCCAGAAACGCAGCGGCAAGTAGCCATAAAAATATTTTCATTTCATCACCGCTATTATTATACAATAGCCTGCGCATACAGTACAAGGCGCGCGGCTAAAGAAAATATTAAAAATGCCGCGGCAATACGCGCCGCATAACTTATTGAAATGCCCGGCACGTTGTAGTATAATAATTAAATGTATTATGGTAAATTACCAGTTAAGTTTTTAGGAGGAATCAGTTATGTCCGGACATTCTAAATGGGCTAATATCAAACACAAAAAAGGCAAAGCCGATGCTGCGCGCGGTAAAATTACCACCAAAATCGGCAGAGAAATTACCATTGCTGTGCAGATGGGAGGCCCTGACCCTACCGGCAATATGAGATTAAAACTGGCACTCAGCAAAGCTAAGGCCAACAATATACCGAAAGACAACATTCAGCGTGCCATTAAAAAAGGACAGGGAGCTGCCGAAGGCGGCAACTACGAAGAAATTACTTACGAAGGCTACGGCCCGGCAGGCGTTGCCGTTATGGTATCCACCCTTACCAACAACCGCAACCGCACCGCTGCCGATGTGCGCCACGTATTCAGTAAATCCGGCGGCAACATGGGCGAAACCGGCTGCGTAAACTGGATGTTTAAACGCAAAGGCGTATTTACTATCGACGGCGAGGAAAACGAAAGCCTGACCGAAGACGATTTGATGATGATTGCCCTTGACGCTGGCGCCGAGGACGTTAAGAGCGAAGAAGGCGGCTTTGAAATCATTACCCAGCCGGAAGATTTTGACGCTGTTGAAAAAGCGCTTGCCGACAACAACGTTGAAGTTGCCATGGCGGAAATCACCATGATTCCGGATACTATGGCAGAGCTTGACGAAGAAGGCGTTGCCAAAGTGCAGAAAATGCTTGATTTGCTGGATGACCTTGATGACGTGCAGGATGTATACACCAATGCAGACCTGCCGGATGATGATGAAGAATAATTGATTTTTTAGGGGGCAGGCTTAAAAGGCCTGCCTGCTTTATATAAGACGGGAGTTTTGTTATGCTGGCAATCGGAATTGACCCGGGCACGGCAATCTGCGGCTTCGGGCTGGTTGAAATGATTGGCAACAGGCTGCGGCCAGTGCATTACGGCGCAGTGTTTACGGATAAAGATATGCTGCCGGAGATGCGGCTAAAAAAGATTTACGACGGGCTTACGGAGCTGATAGACACCTATCACCCGGATATTATGAGCGTGGAGCAGCTCTTTTTTAACCGCAACGTAACAACGGCTATCAGCGTAGGGCAGGCGCGCGGAGTTGTGCTTTTAACAGCCGCCAACCGCGGGCTGCCTGTTATGGAATTTACGCCGATACAGGTTAAACAGGCCGTTGTAGGCTTTGGCAGCGCCAATAAAGAACAGGTGCAGTTTATGGTGCAGCATCTTTTAAACCTGCGCGAAAAACCAAAACCTGACGACGTTGCCGACGCGCTGGCGATTGCCGTTTGCGGGCTGCATACGGCGGCAACAAGAAGATGGACGGAGTTAAAGTAAATGATTGGTTCAATAAAAGGCAAAGTTGCAGAACTGGCAAATGAATATTGTTTGATAGAAACGCCGGGCGGTGTAGGCTACCGTGTGTTTATGCCTTCGGCCAATCTGGCGGTGCTTTCCCTTGGCAGCGAGGTGCGCGTGCATACTTATACTTCCGTGCGCGAGGACGCAATTTTGCTGTTCGGTTTTCTGCAAAAGCAGTATTACGATTTATTCGTGCTGTTAATAGCAGTCAGCGGCGTCGGGCCTAAAGTGGCGCTGGGCATTTTATCGGCTGTAAAGCCGGATGATTTTTATATGGCGGTGCAGAACCGTGATATGAAAGCGCTGACCAAGCTGCCGGGCATTGGCAAAAAAACGGCTGAAAGGCTGCTTTTGGAGCTGAAGGATAAAATTTCCGGCGGGGATGAAATTATTGATACGGTATTTTACCCGCAGGGTGGCGATGTGCCGGAAACGGCAGTGGGCGAAGCCATTGAGGCTTTGCAGGCGCTTGGTTATAGTAACAGCGAGATTGTACCGGCGCTGAAAACCGTTGAAGGATACGAAAAAATGCCGTGCGAAGAAATTATTAAACATGTGCTTAAGGTATTTGCCGGGAGGAAATAATGAACGAGCAGGAAAGAATTATTACCGGCAGGGAACAGGATGCCGACGGCTGGCAGTACAGCCTGCGTCCGCGCCGTCTTGCCGAATATATCGGGCAAAACCAGGTAAAACAGAATATGCAGGTTTTTATTAAGGCGGCGGCAGAGCGCGGCGAAGCGCTTGACCATGTGCTTTTGTTCGGGCCTCCGGGCCTTGGCAAAACCACGCTTGCCAACATTATTGCCAACGAGCTTAACGTAAACATCCGCATAACAAGCGGCCCGGCAATTGAGCGGCAGGGCGACCTGGCGGCTATACTGACTAACCTTGGCGAAAACGACGTGCTTTTTATCGACGAAATTCACCGCCTTTCCAAAACGGTAGAAGAAATTTTGTATTCTGCCATGGAGGATTTTGCGCTGGATATTATTATCGGCAAAGGGCCGAGCGCGCGCAGTGTACGCCTTGATTTGCCGAAGTTTACGCTTATTGGCGCAACTACCCGCCTTGGCGCGATTGCTGCACCGCTGCGTGACCGCTTTGGCGTGCAGTGCCGTTTGGAGTTTTATAAACCTGATGAATTATGCTTTATTATAGAGCGCGCTGCGGAAATTTTGGGCGTAGCCATTGAACGTGAAGGCGCGCAGGCCATTGCAAGGCGCAGCCGCGGTACGCCGCGTGTTGCCAACCGCCTGTTAAAGCGTGTGCGCGATTTTGCACAGGTTGCCGGGGCGCGGAGCATTACGGAGCAGGTTGCTGACGAAGCCCTGTCGCGCCTTGAAGTTGACAAGTACGGGCTTGACCGCAACGACCGCCGCATTTTGCAGACCATTGTAAAAACAT
>ULND01001782.1_pt1 | contig 16146 bp, 9 predicted proteins | sample 1951821 | NCBI WGS metagenome assembly ULND01 (sample SAMEA4835567, study PRJEB28245) | human gut metagenome | biome: gut microbiome; material: fecal sample | place: Denmark | collected 2008 | reverse complement strand
CAATAGAATACATTGTGCCCCTTGTTCTCCTTCAGGTCGTCTGGCAATTTGCTCTGGTCGCCATAGAGTGAATCATCAATGAATGAGAAACCGGTAATCCAGTTTCCGTGTTCTGGCTCACCATTGCCCTGGATGTCGTTCTGACGGCCGGCAAAGTTCCACATGAAGTAGCGCCAGTACATGAAGTTGCACTGGTAAGAGAGGAAGAAGCGGATGTTGTCAAACTGTGACGGCATCTTCACCATCATACTCTCTCCGCAGCGGTCGTAAGGAATCTCTGTGCCTTCTACACCGCCCATCCAGTCTTCGTATGCCTGGGCATGATCCGAACTGTACATACGAGGGAAGAGCATGTTCTGGGCATAGATATACTTATTCTTGTGACTTACTACGAAGTAAGAGTCCTTCTCATCAGCCGAAGCTTTCTCCTTGCGCTGGTAAACCGGTGCACCTTCTTTCATGACAGGCTTGCACATGTTGCCGTCTACTTCGAGGGCTACCTGTGATGTATAAGCCTGGCCATAGAACAGAGGACGGTCGCCATACTGGTCGCGGCTCAGATAACTTCCCAGGGTAAAGATGTCCTCAGGAGAGTTCTGGTCCATAGGAGGGTTGGCAGAAGAACGGATCACGATGAGTGCGTAGCTGGAATAACCAATCATCAGCATCAGCATGCAGAGCAAGGCTGTGTTCTTGACGCGTGCTGAGATGAGAGGCAGGAGCTGCATCTTCTTCTTGGCGATGCCTGTAGATTCGTCAACGCCTGTTACTACCTCCTGCTTGCGCTTGTAGCCGAGTACGAACCAGAGGATAACCAGCACGATGATGCCAGTAATGGCAGGTGTCCAGCCATATCCGTAGAATGGGATGCCGAGCATGCCGAAGCCGAGAACGAAGGCGATATTCTGCTTCTTCTCGTTCTTCTCAGAAGCATGGCAGGTTTCGTAGATACCCCAGATAACTGAGGCTACGAGACAGATGATGTATACGATTTCACCGGTATTGAACGGACAGCCGAGAGTGTTGACAAAGAACAGTTCGAACCAGCCGCCTACGGTGATGATACCTGGAACCACACCATACAGTACGGATACCACTACGAGGAATGAAAGGAACAGCGCCAGGAGCGAGCCCTTGAGGTTGGCATGTGGCACCTTCTTGTAGTAATAAACCAATACGATGGCTGGGATACAGAGCAGGTTGAGCAGGTGGACACCGATACTCAAACCGGTCATATAGGCGATGAGCACAAGCCAACGATCGCTATGAGGCTCGTCAGCATGGTCTTCCCACTTCAGGATGAGCCAGAATACCACAGCGGTAAAGGCAGAAGAGAACGCATAAACCTCACCCTCGACAGCTGAGAACCAGAAGGTATCGCTGAAGGTGTAGATGAGTGCGCCCACCATACCGGATGCCTCGATGGCAATCAGCTTGCTGGTAGTCAGTTCTTTCCAGTCGCTGATGACGAGTCGGCGAGCCAGGTGGGTGATGGTCCAGAAGAGGAACATGATACAGACGGCGCTCAGTAGGGCGCTCATCGTATTTACCATCTTGGCTACCTGGGTAGTGTCGCTGGCGAAATGTGTGAAGAAATTGCCTAAAAGCATGAAGAATGGTGCCCCAGGTGGGTGACCGATCTCCTGCTTGTAAGCAGTCGTAATAAACTCAGGACAGTCCCAGAAGCTGGCTGTCGGTTCAATTGTGGAACAATAAGTGAACGCCGCAATGATGAATGCGACCCATCCGAAGATATTGTCCACTAATCTGTACTGTTTCATTATTGTTTAAACTTTAATGTATTATATTTCTTTCTGAATGCTTTCTCTGTTTCTGAATGCTTTCTCTGTGCCTTTCAAAAAGGCACATTCCAATTGCAAAGATAATAAAAAGATGAGATAATATGGATTTTTGCACCTGTTTTTTAGGCATTATTATATAATAAGCCTATACATTTAAGAAATGCTCTTCCAGTTTCTCTCTCGGCATATCTGCCGTATCGTGGTAGTGGAGATGATGATTTACGCAGGCGATGTGCTTTACGTTATTGAGCACTTCGGCTACATCATGGCTTACGATGATAATGGCGCACTCCCGGTTGATCTGTTCCAGCATCTCGTACATCTGCTTCTGGAAACGGCGGTCGATGTAGGTGTTGGGCTCATCCAGTATCACTACATCGGGTTTCGAAACAATGGCGCGGGCGAGGAGTACTCGCTGCAGTTGTCCGCCGCTCAAGGCTGCGATATGGCGGTCTTTCAACTCCGTGAGCTGCATCTGTTCCAGACAGTCGAGTACCTGCTGGTGCTGTGCCTGGGTGTATCTGGAAAAGAGGCTCTTGGTCTTGCTGAGGCCGGAGAGTACCACTTCATAGACGGAGATAGGAAACTGTTTGTCGAGATGATTGTATTGGGGCAGATATCCCATGCTGATTTCCCTTACTTCCTCTCCGTCTTTATAAAAGCGGATGCTGCCGTCTGTGGGTTTCATCAGTCCCAGAATAAGGCGCATGAGGGTTGTCTTGCCACCACCGTTGGGACCGATGATGCCAAGATAATCGTCTTTGTAGACGGTGAGGTTGATATCGTGGAGCACCTCCTTGCCTTCATAGCCTGCAGAAAGATACTCGATTTTTATGATTGGAGTCATATTATTGTAGTTTTTACTTCCCAACAACGATTTTCTTGCCCTGTACCGCTGCTGCCGCTTCCTGCATCGCCCAGTTCCAGTCGCCCTGCAATGGATTGATATCCATTGGCTTGGTGTGGCTCTCGTTGATGAAGGTTGTGGTGTTGCGGTTGGCAAATTCTGCTTGAATCAGGCAGAACTTGATCTTTTCTTTTCTGGCTCTCTCGATGAGGCTCTTCAGCTGGGCGGCACTCGGCTCCCTGCCTTCTTCCTCTATGGCAAGCTGCTCCAGCTGGTAATCACGGGCAAAGTAGGTGAGGATAGGGTGATAGATCACAAACTTGCGTACCATCTCCGGATTATCCTTGAAACTCTTTCTGATGATGCTGTCCTGCCTGTCGATGCTGCAGAGCAACTGCTGATAGTTTTTCTGGAAGAAAGTCTTGTTTTCCGGTTCCAGTTGGCAGAGTGCCTTGAAGATGTTGCTGGAGATGATGCGGGCGTTTTTGCAACTCATCCATACATGCGGGTCGGTATTGCCGCCTGGTGTCTTGGCAGGCGTGATGCCTGTGGAGGTATCTATCACCTTCATGTCAGGAGCGTTGTCCTGCAGCTTCTTCATCCAGGTCTGTTCGAAACCGATGCTTCCCACTTTCAGATAGAGGGCACTCCTGGAGAGTTCCATCATCTGCTGGGCATAAGGCTCGTAAGTTTCAGGATTGTTGCCGTTGGATACCATCACGTTGACATCCACCTTATCTCCGGCAATCTTATCAACGAAAAACTTGTAGGGAGGGATAGTTACGGTAACAGCAGGTTTGCCATCGCTGTTGGCGACAGATTCCTTTCCGTTACTTTCTGCGGTGTGGCCTTTCTGCTGGCTGCCTTTACAGCCCGCGAAAGCCACGCATAATATAATAAGGTATAAATACTTTCTCATAAGCAGTCAATCTATATGAATCAATTCTTTGTTTTCTTTGCAGCTTGTTTAAAAGATGAAACTCAGTCCGTAAACCAGCAGTACATATCTCAACACCTTTCCGATGGTGATGCTGATGACAGAAATCACGATGTTGGCTCTCGTCAGTCCCAAAACGATGGTGATGGCACTTCCCAACAGGGGCAGGAAGGCGAAGAATCCCATCCAGGCTCCTCTGTCGGCCATGAAATGCTGAGCCTTGTCAAGACTCTCTTTCTTTACATGCAGATATTTCTCAATCCATTCCAGCTTGCCCATCCGTCCTACGCCATAGTTGAACATAGAACCGAGCACATTGCCGATGCTTCCATACAGTACGAGCTGGATAGGTTCCAGTCCGGCAGCCTGTAAGCCCGACATGACCACCTCGCTGCTGAAGGGAAAGAAGCTGCCGGCAAGGAAGGCTGATACCAGCATGCCCCAGTAGCCCCAGCTCATTAGGAAATCTATTATCCAGCTCATAGTAATATGCTCTCTGGTACGAGTATGTTGTAAGCCATGATAAGTACCAGCATGATGAGTAGCAGGATGAAGGAGATGTTGGTAATCTTACCTCTGGTGAATGTGATGAAATGGGCGATAAGCGGTGCTGTATTCACAATCAGGATGCCGCCCAGTTCCTGTATATGTCGAGGCTGGAGGACGATGAAGATGATGCAGGCAGCCGATAACATGATAAACGTTTCGTAGATCATGCGGGTTCGTATCTTATCGCCGTAGCTGGTGCGTATGAAGTGGATGGAACCGATGATGGTGAGCAGGGTAACGAAACTCAGGTTCAGAACCTGATGGTCGGTAACCTGCGAATAATCAAAGAGTTCGCTGTAGTTGATGAATTCGCAGAAGTGGTCAGCCAGCCCCTGTATGTTGTCGGTATAGAAGAAATAACCGGCTGCAAACCAATAGGGCACGATGAGACCTACCAGGGATGCAAAGAATGTCTTTACGCTAAACGAGAGGGTAAACACCATCATCATAATCCACAGTATAGGCATGAAATAGCCTATCTGCACGAAAATCATCGATGCCAGACCGATGCAGGCAAAGGCGTAGAAAGTCCAGCCTGTAGAGCGTTTATCCTGATAGCAATTCCAGATAATGAGATAAAAGGCGATGAAACACATCGTCACAATACTGCTTTTTAAAGAGAGGTGGGGGAGTCCTGTCATCGTCAGTAATGCCAGAAAACTGCAGGATACCATTCGGCTGTAGGTACGCATCAGGGCATTACGGTTGTTCAGTTCCACCATCAGCAGGGTAGACATGGCTGTAAAAGCAAATTCAACCCAGATATTGGATACCAATAAACCTACTGCAACCCAAACCAGCGTGGCAAGGGTTGCAGTAATAGGTAAAGAGTAGCGGCTAGCCGCTACTTTATTTTGAAAAGTTTTCTTTCTTAACATCTAATTCAACATTAAAAAACTAAAGGTCCTGTCCGATATCAGAACGGAAGTACTTGTCGGTGAACTGGATCTTCTGTGCCTCAGCAAAGCTCTTCTTCAAGGCTTCTTCCTTGTCCTTGCCATAGCTGCTTACACAGATGACACGACCACCGTTGGTTACTACCTGACCATCCTTCATGGCTGTACCGGAGTGGAATACTACCGAACCTTCTACATCGTCGATGCCCTGGATAGGATAACCCTTCTTGTAAGCCTCAGGATAACCGCCGCTTACGAGCATCACGCAGACTGCTGCACGCTCATCAAACTCGATGCTGCGCTTGTCCAAATCGCCTGCTGCTACACCTTCGAAGAGATCCACGATGTCGCTCTTCAGGCGGAGCATTACGCTCTCAGTCTCTGGGTCACCCATACGGCAGTTGTACTCGATGACCATAGGCTCGCCTTCAACGTTGATCAGACCGAAGAAGATGAATCCCTTATAGTCGATGTTCTCCTCAGCAAGTCCCTCTACGGTAGGACGGATGATGCGCTCGTCAACCTTCTGCATCCACTCTTTGGTAGCGAATGGTACAGGGGTAACGCTACCCATACCGCCGGTGTTCAGACCGGTATCGTGCTCGCCGATGCGCTTGTAATCCTTAGCCTCAGGCAGAATCTTGTAGTTCTTGCCGTCGGTCAATACGAATACAGAGCACTCAATGCCGCTGAGGAACTCCTCGATGACTACGCGTGCAGAAGCGTTGCCGAACATACCGCCGAGCATCTCCTTGAACTCCTTCTTAGCCTCTTCCAGGGTAGGGAGGATGAGAACGCCCTTACCGGCGCACAAACCGTCAGCTTTCAATACATAAGGAGCCTTCAGTGTCTCCAGGAATTTCAAGCCTTCCTCTACGTGCTCGCCGTCGAAAGTCTCATACTGGGCAGTAGGGATGTTGTGGCGCTTCATGAACTTCTTGGCGAAGTCCTTGCTGCCTTCCAGTACGGCGCCAGCCTTTGATGGACCGATGACAGGGATGTTCTGGGTGCGAGGATCGTTCTTGAAGTCATCGTAAACACCCTTTACCAATGGGTCTTCCGGACCAACTACCACCATATCAACGCCATTTTCTACTGTGAAGTTCTTGAGCGCCTCAAAGTCGTCTGCCTTGATATCAACGTTCTCGCCGACATTCTGTGTACCGGCATTACCAGGAGCGATGAAGAGTTTCTCACACTTCTCGCTCTGAGCGATTTTCCATGCTAAGGCGTGCTCGCGGCCACCGCCTCCTAACAATAAAATTTTCATTTGCTGTAAGTTATTGTTTGTTACTAAACTTTCGCAAGTAAGCCCCACACGCCCTGAAAGGGCAGAAGCCCCTAGCCCAGGGCATCGCCCTGGGTAATTACGGACGCAAACCTGTCGCCCTGTAAGGGCAAAAGCTTTAAAACTCCAGACAAAACATAAAGCTTTTGCCCTTACAGGGCGCCTTACTGATTGCCATTATACCCAGGGCGATGCCCTGGGCTAGGAGCTTTTGGGCCTTCAGCCCGTTCTTGAACCACTTGCGAAACTTGAATTTGTTATTTCAAATAATCGAAGAAATAATTGCTGATGCGCTCATGCAGATGAGTGCTCTGATGACCTCTCATGTTGTGAGGCTCGCCAGGATAGACGAAGAAGTCTGGCTGGGTGCCTGCTGCGATGCAAGCCTTGAGGAAGGTGAGGCAGTGCTGTGGCACTACGGTCACATCGTTCAAGCCCTGGATAATCTGCAGCTTGCCCTTCAGGTTCTTTGCCTGATAGAGCAGGGAGGTCTTCCTGTAACCCTCTGGGTTGGTCTGTGGGGTATCCATATAGCGCTCGCCATACATCACCTCGTACCAGTGCCAGTCGATTACCGGACCGCCTGCTACGCCTACCTTGAACACATCAGGGTGGTTGGTCATCAGCGAGATGGTCATGAATCCGCCGAAGCTCCAGCCGTGAACGCCAATCTTGTCAGCATCTACGTAAGGCAGGGTCTTCAGATATTCCACGCCCTTCATCTGGTCTTGCATCTCAATCTGTCCGAGCTGGCGGAAGGTAGCCTGCTCGAAAGCCTTGCCACGGTTCTCGCTTCCACGGTTGTCGAGGATGAAGAGCAGATAGCCCTTTTCTGCCATGTAGGTTTCCCAACCACGGCTAGAGTAGTTCCAGCGGGCATCTACGTTGTGGGCATGAGGTCCACCATATACATATATAATGGTAGGATACTTCTTGTTTGGATCGAAGTTTACCGGTTTCACCATTCTCCAGTAGAGGTCTGTTTCGCCATCGGCAGCCTTGATGGAACCGCAGCTGTACTCAGGCACATTGTAGCCCTTCCATGGGTTCTCGGCTGTGAAGTAAGCGGTGCGCTTGCCGTTCTCGGTATTTACGAGGGCAATCTTGTGAGGAACGGTAGGAGTAGAGTAGTTATCATAGATAAACTGTCCGTTCTCGCTCAAAGTGGCGCTGTGCCATCCCTTGCCGCAATCATCTACCAGCGTACGCTTGCAGGTTTTTGTATCTACGGCAAAGATGTTTCTCTGGATAGGCGATTTCTCGTTGGATGCGATGATGATGCTCTTGCGCTTGGCGTTGAAACCGAGCACTTCCATCACTTCCCATTTACCGGAAGTCAACTGCTTGATTTCAAGCGATTCCGTGTTGCTGGCCATGCGGCTTCCGTGCTTGCCCAGGGTGCAGAGATAGAGGTGGTTGTAGCCATCCTTGCGGCTCTGCATGATAAAGCTGTTGCTGTCCCAAGGCAGGAACTGGATAGGGTGGCAAGGCTCCACGTATTTCTCATCGGTTTCGCGATAGAGTTCGCCTGTCTTCTCGCCGGTCTCTGCGCTGTAGGCGGTAAGACGGCAGTCGTTCTGGTCGCGGTTCAGTTCGAACATATAAATGGTCTTGCTGTCCGGACTCCATGCGATGTTGGTGAAGTAGCGGTCGGTTGGATCGCCAGCCTTCAGATAGACGGTCTTGCCGGTCATGCAGTCGAACACGCCTACGGTTACCTTGTGTGATGTCTCGCCAGTCATCGGATACTTGTCTGGTGCAGGAGTAGCAATGCAACTCTGTGTCTCAGGATGATTGAAACCGATTTCCGGGATGTCGACCTGCGGATAGTCGGTTACCATACTCTGGTCCATGCGATAGAAGGCGAGCAGTTCGCCGTTCGGACTCCAGAAGGTTCCCTTGCTGATACCGAACTCATCGCGGTGAACACTCTGTCCATAAACAATTTCGCGGCTTCCGTCCTTTGAAAGCTGGAAATCGTGAGATTTCTTCTCTTTTGTCAGGGCGTTGCTGGTTACATCGAAGGTACGCACATAAAGGTTGCTGCCCTTCAGATAGGCGAAGGCGTTCTGCTGGGCGTTCGCCTCCAGAAGGTTCTCGCCGTCAGCAAAATCCATCTCGCTCAGCAGCTTATGCTTCTTGAAGTCTATGGTATAAGTCTTGCTGCCGTTGCTTACCATCACGATGCTCTTGCCTGCAAAAGGGAAGAGAGCATTGTAGAGGGCTCTTACCTTGATGTCTTTGGTAGGAGCAATCCACTGGTTGATGTCATTGATGCCGAAGAGTCGGGTCTCCTTGCCTGTCGTCTTGTTGACGAGATAGCAAGCATCCACATCCTGGCGAACGAGTTCATTGCCCCACCAGGTGCACCAGCGATTCTTGGCTACCATGTTACGATAGTTGTTGCCGCCGAAGTTCAGGTCTTCCAATGTAAAGGTTTTCTCGCCTTTCTGAGCAGGAACCACGCCCTGAGCCTGTAAGTCGGTTGCATTCATAGCCATCATAATCATAGCAGCAAAAGATAATTTATAAATTGAATTCTTCAGATTCATTATATTCTTTACTTTATCGGGTTTAACACCCATGCGTCGTGAAACACGACGTATGGGTCGATATGTCTTTAATCCTCGTCGTCGAAGTCAACGCTGAAGTTCTTCTTGCCTCCGCGCTTGCCTCCGAAATCACGGCCACCACGTTTGTCGCCCTTGAAGCCACCACGCTTGTCGCCTTTCTCGAAACGCTTTCCGTCGCGCTTGCTACCGAAGTCACGGCCACCCTTGCGGTCGCTCTTGAAGCTGCGGCTGCCACGCTTGTCATCGTCGTCATCATTGCGTCGACCGCCACCGATACGTGAACGACCGCCCTTATGGAACTCAGCACGCTTCTTCTCGAAGTCTTCCAGACGGTGAGTATGGAACTTGAAAGAACGGATATCGTCCTCCTCGTTTTCAGTCTCCTCGCTTACACGCTTCTTGAATTCACGCTCCTTCTTGAAACGGTGCTTCTGAGCCATCTCGCTCTTCTCGCGCTCAGTCTTCACAATACCGCCTTCAGAACGGAAGTCCTTCATCTTGCCGTCGAACATCACATACTTGCGGAATTCGCACTCCAAGCTTCCGTTGAATACAGGAATCTTTATAGATGGTTTCAGACCAATCTGCTCGAAGCACTCCTCGCGGTAGCTCAATACCCAAGCCTCGTTGCCGGCAAAAGCCTTCTTGAAGCGCTCACCTATCATCTTGTAGGTGTTCAGGAGGTTAGGGGTAGAGATGCGCTCACCGTATGGAGGGTTCATCACGATGATGCTCTTCTCTGCTGGCTGGGTGAAGTCCTTGAAATCAGCCTGTGAGATGGTGATGTCCTTGCTGAGACCGGCAGCACGAACGTTGAGATTAGCTGTATTGACAGCCTTCATGTCAACATCGTAACCATAGATATGGTGCTCGAACTCGCGCTCCTGAGAGTCGTCGTTATAAATCGTATCGAAGAGATCCTGGTCGAAATCGTTCCACTTCTCGAAGGCAAACTCCTTGCGGAATACACCTGGAGAGATGTTTCGGGCGATGAGGGCAGCTTCGATGGCGATGGTACCTGAACCACACATCGGGTCGATGAAATCGCATTCGCCCTTCCATCCGGTCATCAGAATCATACCTGCAGCGAGAACCTCGTTCAGAGGAGCCTCTACCTGCTCCTGGCGGTAGCCACGGCGGTGCAGACTCTCACCACTCGAATCGAGACTCAATGTTGCATTGTCTTCTGCAATGTGGATGTTGAGGCGGATATCCGGGTTAGATACGCTGATATTTGGACGTGTACCCTGCTTCTCGCGGAACCAGTCAACAATCGCATCCTTTACCTTGTAGGTTACGAAGCGTGAGTTGCGGAACTCCTCTGAGTAGACTACTGAGTCAACAGAGAAAGTCTTCTTCACGTCTAAGATGTCATCCCACTTGATCTTCTGGATCTGATCATACACCTCTTCAGCGCTTCTAGCCTTGAAGTGCTTGATAGGCTTTAAGATACGGATGGCTGTGTGCAACTGGAAGTTAGCACGGTACATCATTTCCTTGTCGCCTGTGAAAGACACCATGCGGCGACCGATCTGTACATTATTGGCACCCAACTGGGTGAGCTCTTCAGCCAAGACAGGCTCGAGGCCCATGAAGGTCTTGGCAATGAGTTCAAATTCCTGTTCCATTATTGAATTCTATATCTAATAAACTTTGTTTTTCTTTTTTATATTTCTTTGTTTTCGGTTTCATATCCTTGGTAACCCATACGTTGGCTCCCACTACGCAGCCTTCTCCGATGGTGATGCGACCGAGGATGGTGGCATTGGCGTAGACGATGACATCATTTTCGAGGATAGGGTGGCGAGGGATTCCCTTGATAGGGTTGCCGTCCTTATCGAGTGGGAAACTCTTGGCTCCGAGGGTTACACCCTGGTAGAGTTTCACATTGTCGCCGATGATGCAGGTAGCTCCAATTACCACACCCGTACCGTGGTCGATGGTGAAGTGCTTGCCGATGGTAGCCTCCGGGTTGATATCAATACCGGTTTCCGAATGCGCCAGTTCGGTCATCATTCTCGGAATGAGCGGCACTCCCAGTTCGTGCAGCACGTGAGCGATGCGGTAGTTGGTAATCGCCTTGATGACCGGGTAGCAGGAGATGATTTCTCCGTGGCTCATGGCAGCCGGGTCGCCCTCGTAGGCAGCCTCTACATCGGTAGCCAGAATCTTGCGCAGTCTCGGGAATTCCATGATTGCCTTGGCTGCAATCACGCCTGCCTTGGCACGCTGGTGCTGCAGTTCAGCCTGGGTTTCCGTTTCACAGTCGTTGGCGAAGCAGAGACCGGCGAGAATCTGCTCTGACAGCATCTCATAGAGTTTCTCTACTCTTACTCCAATATGATATTTGATGGTTGAGATATTTACCGAAGAATTGCCGAAATATCCCGGAAAGAGGATAGAACGGGACAAACTGATGATTTCTTCGAGCGCCTTGCCCGAAGGAAGTGGATTCCCGTCTCGATGCTGATGGAAGAGACCCTTCAAAGATTCGGCGCTCGAAAGCTCCTCGATGGTCTCTGTCAGCTGATGAGTTAATGTATCTTTACTCATTTTCTTAATGTCTCAATAAAATTTGAGTGCAAAGATACGATTATTTTCTTGAATGACAAAGAAATAGCTACGGTTTTTTGTATTTTTTAGAGTGATTTTTTGAGGGATGAAAGACGGAAAGACCCATATACGGTGTTTTGCCGTACATGGGTCTGGCTTGTCTTATTTTGCGATGCTGTCCAGGAAGAGGAGCAGTCGGTTGGTGACGTTTACCTCTGAAACACCGGAATCGAAGTCGAGCGATACGAGGTTGAGCATTGGGAAACGGTCGTGGAGACGTTTCTCGATGCCCTTGGAAATCACGTGGTTAGCGATGCAACCGAAAGGCTGGAGCGAGATGATATTGTTCACGCCATCACGGATGTAACCTACGATGTCGGCAGGCAGAAGCCAGCCTTCGCCAAACTGGGCTGCGAGCGAAACCAGTCCCTGTACGTCCTTCGCATCATCATAGATATTGGTGAACGGACGGAAGTAGCGGAACTTGCCGGCTGCCTTGTTTACCTGGCGCAATCTTCTGCCTATCAGCGCCTGATAAGCGCCCTTGATGATGAAATCGGGCACTTTGGTGCAACTCAGCCGCATGTGTTTCTGTATCTCTACGTTCACAAATTCCTGCAGGAAGAAAGGGGCAAGCAGAGGCGGAACCACCTCTATGCCGCGCGAGATGATGTTCTGCTCCAGGAACTGGTGGGCGAAAGGATTGAACTTCAGGAAGATTTCACCTACGATTCCTACCTTCGGCAACGTTCTGTCGAGGGTCATCTGGTTGAATTCTTCGGCTGCCTGTTTCAGGAGTCGGATGAGTCCTTTGGCTGAATTCTGGGCGATAGGTCCGTCTATCAGCTGCATGTATTTGTCGCGCAACTCTCTGGCAATGCCCGGTTTACGCTCTCTTACGATGCAGGCGTTGTACATCTCGTTGATTGCATCGCCATAGAAAATGGCGGTAACGATAATCTGACTGTATTTCAGCCAAGGCACATTAAAGCCGTCCTGCTCGTTGTAGTCTTGCTTGTCGTCTGTAGAGCCTGATGCTTCGCCTGTTGAGGCTGTTACACCGAGCGTGAGCAGCGGAATGTCCTGGAATCCATTGGAAATCATCGCACGCTTGATGAGACCGGCGTAGTTGGTTGCGCGACATTGGCCGCCCGTCTGACTCATCACTACTGCCGTATTGTTCAGGTCGTATCTGCCTGATTTCAAGGCTTTGATGATGTCGCCGACAATGAGTGTTGCCGGATAGCAGACTTCGTTGTTGGCAAACTTCAAGCCGAGTTCGGCGCTTACCTCATTGCTCATCGGAAGTACCTCTACATCATAGCCTATCAGTTTCAGAATAGGCGGAATGATAGGGGTGAGGTATTCGGTCATGAAAGGAGCGAGAATCTTGCGATGAATATCCTGCCTGGTGAATACCTTGGTCTGCTGTAAATGTTGAATGTTGAGTGTTGAATGTTGAATGTTGAGTGTTGAATTCTTCACTCCCTTCAGGCTTTCTATCAGCGAGCGGACACGGAGTTTCAGGGAGCCGATATTGCTCACATCATCTATCTTCAGCAGCGTGAAAGGCTTGTTGTGGCGCTTCATGATGTCGCGAATCTCGTCCTGGATAAAACTGTCAGGACCGCAGCCAAAGCTGGTCATCTGGACGAAATGAACCTCATCGCCCTGTTCGGCAGCCCATTGTGCTGCCTTCAGAATACGGTTCATATACGCCCATTGCTTCACGAGATAAGTCTCTGGCTGACAGTTGTATGCTTCGTTGTAGTCTTGGCTGGCTAATGCAGCCTCATTTCTTTCTGCCGCCAGGTCCTCCAGATTGAAGTCTTTGAAATCTGCAAAGAGATTACCACGGGCGATGTCTTCGCTGATGACGTTGACTCCCAGATTGGCTATCATCTCGCTCAGCTTGTGCTGAATCAGCGGGTCAGTATGATAAGGACGGCCCGCCAGCAGAATCGTAAGTCCCTTGTTTGGCTTCAGAATCTTGTCTTCGTTCGTTTTCTGAGCCTCTGTTTCTTCATTTTTCAGAATCTCCCAGCCCTGTTTCTTGATTTCAGCAGCATATACTGCCTGAGCATAGAGGGCCTCTCTCAGCGCTTTACGGGCAGTCTTCTTGCTTACTCCCAGTTGCTTGAGATAATCGGTAATCTGCTTTTCCAGTGCCTTAGGTTGGGCAAAGTTGATGACGGGCGTATCGATCGGTTTCTTCAGATTGATGACCGACTTGATGACATCGCTGTAGCCCGAAACGACCGGACAGTTGAAGCTGTTCAGCGTATTCTTCGGGTCGTCATTATGCTCATAAACCACGTATGGCATGAGGATGCGGTCTACCTTCGGGTTCTCGTTGAGTTCCTTCAGATGACTGTGAGCCAGTTTAGCCGGGAAGCAGATATTGTCGCTCATCACCGTATTCAAGGCTCCTTCATACTGGCTGAAAGTGGAATCGGAAGAGAGAATCACGCCCAATCCTGCTGCCCGGAGCAGCGCATTCCAGAACGGATATTCCTCGTATATGTTGAGGATGCGAGGAATGCCTACCCATGTACCGTGAAACGCGGTAGTAGGTGGGTTAACCGTCTCTCTATCAAAGAGTAAACTATATTTGTATTCGTAGATATTTTTGCCTTTTATCCCGTTTGCTCCCTTGTTGTTGAACACACGCTCACACTTGTTTCCGGAGTAGAATCGGTTGCCGCCGGCAAAGGTGTAGCGGGAAACATAACAATGGTTTTCGCAGCCTTTGCATTGCAGCTGTTTGGTTTCATAATGAGCCAGATTCTGGAGATCATCGATGGATCTTGATGAGACAGGGTGCTCGTCTTCTGCAGATGTACGATGCTTGTAATCTGCCGCCGCATGAAGGGCACAGCCGTAGGCGCCCATCAGTTCAGGCATGTTGCTTCGTGCCACTTCGGTATGGGTGAGCAACTCAAATGCCCTTACCACCGCATCGTTTCTCATCGTACCACCCTGCACAACGATTTTGCCTCCAAGGTTCTCATTACCATGGAGTTTCAATACCTTGTAAAGACAGTTCTTGATGACAGAATAAGAGATTCCGGCAGAAATATCAGCTACAGATGCGCCCTCTCTGAGCACCTGTTTTACCTTCGAGTTCATGAAGACGGTGCAGCGGGTTCCCAGGTCGCAGGGAGCCTTCGACTGGCAGGCGAGTTGGGCAAAATCGCCTACAGAATAACCCATGTTGTTGGCAAAGGTCTGGATAAATGTTCCGCAGCCCGAACTGCACGCCTCGTTGAGTTCCATGCGCACCACAGCCCCTTTCTCCACGAAGATTGCCTTCATGTCCTGTCCGCCGATGTCCAGGATAAAACTCACGTCGGGCATGAGTGAGGCAGCTGCTCTTTCGTGCGCCATTGTTTCGATAATGCCGCTGTCGAGGCCGAAAGCCGCCTTGATGAGTTCTTCCCCGTAACCTGTAGAGCAGGAGCCTACGATTTCCAGTTCAGCGCCTCGCAATGCTGCTTCCTGCTTCAGGGCGTTCAGTCCATCCGCTACTGCCTTGATCGGATTTCCCAGATTCAGGCGGTAATTGGTAAAGACAATATCTCCCGTAGGCGTCTCCGCATTCACCCTTACCGCAACAATCTTAGTCGTAGTAGAGCCCGAGTCAATACCAATCACAACCTGCTGTTTTCCTTTATTCAGCGGTTGGGTTTCGGTAGCGAATTTCGCCTTTGATTTGAGCCATTCCTGGTGCTCTTTCTCGTTCTTGAACAGAGGCAGCAGACTGCTGGTCCATTCCGTTTGTATTTCTTTTTTCATCCGGCTTCTGAGGGCAGAAACTGAGGCTGCAGAATCTGCCGATTTTGCCCGGTAAGCACAGCCCAGAGCCGGAATGAGATTGCTGTTTTCGGATACGATGAAATCGTTTGGAGATAGATGTAGATAATCGCAGAAAGCCTTGCGGAGAGCCGGAAGAAAGGTCAGCGGACCGCCGCAGAGCAGGATAGGAGCCTCGAAACTGATGCCGTGAGAAAGCGTTACCACCGTCTGTACGGCGATGGAATGGAAGATGCTGGCTGCAATATCTGCTTCGGGCAGATTGCGCGCCATCAGGTTCTGGATGTCGGTCTTGGCAAACACGCCGCAGCGGGCAGCCATCGGATAAACGTGCTCTGCCTTCATCGCCAACTCGCTCATCTTATGGTTCTCTACGCCCATCAGCACACTCATCTGGTCGATGAAAGCGCCCGTTCCACCGGCACAGTTGCCGTTCATGCGCAGTTCCATATTTCCGTTTTTCTTGAAGAAGATAACCTTCGCGTCCTCGCCACCAATATCGATGAGCGTTTTCGCCTCAGGATGAGCCGTACGGGCATAGACCGATGCAGCCACCACCTCCTGTACAAACTCCGCCTGGAGCTGTTCGGCAGTAGCCATTCCTACGCTTCCCGTTACGCAGATTCTTGCCTCTGCATCGCCGGTAAGGGCTAAAATCTCATCGAAATATTGCGACACAAGTTCGTTGACACGGGCGTTGTGGCGTTCGTATTTTGAGTAAATTACCTGGTTATCGCTGTCGATAACGGCTATCTTGGCTGTCGTAGAGCCAACGTCCAATCCTATGTAATAAGTTTTCTCCATTTCTCTTATCTCAAGTATTTTCTCTTATCTTCTAGTATCTTCTTCAAGTTTCGCAAGTTTTGCTCCACACGCCCTGAAAGGGCA
>ULND01023468.1_pt1 | contig 16811 bp, 10 predicted proteins | sample 1951821 | NCBI WGS metagenome assembly ULND01 (sample SAMEA4835567, study PRJEB28245) | human gut metagenome | biome: gut microbiome; material: fecal sample | place: Denmark | collected 2008 | reverse complement strand
TAACTATTTTCCATTCCACCAAATCTTTTCGCAAAAAAGTTTAGATTTTAGTGCATTTTTAACACTTACAAAGACTTTCTAGAGTTTTTCTTACCACTACACTTTATTTTATACATGCACACGCCTGCCTGCATGTGCGGGCGCACACCCGCAAGCGCATTAATAATATTGTACTCATATTCCAAGACCGAAAAGAAATCAGGATTCAACTAGAAAAGTATTATCCGGAGAATATATCTGTCAAAGAAGAATAATACTATACGAAGAAGAATATTATCGAAGAAAAGGGAGAAACTCAGAATAACATTTTGCCAATTTAAAAAAATATAGTACCTTTGCACACGTTTTAACGGATAACAAGATTAATTACATATATTTTAAAACTTTCAAATGAAGGCATTAGCAATTAAGTCGAGTTTGTTTTCCTGTTTAAAGACATACAACAAGAAAACATTCATGTCTGACCTCATGGCAGGTATCATCGTTGGTATCGTAGCCCTGCCTCTGGCCATCGCATTCGGTATCGCTTCTGGCGTGACCCCTGAAAAGGGTATCATCACCGCCATTGTAGCAGGTCTCATCATCTCCATCTTCGGTGGAAGCAAAGTGCAGATTGGTGGTCCTACGGGAGCATTCATCGTTATCATCTATGGCATTATCCAGAAATATGGCATGGAAGGTTTGACGATAGCGACACTGATGGCTGGTCTGTTCCTGGTTCTCTTCGGACTTCTCCGTCTTGGAACCATCATCAAGTACATCCCTTACCCTATCGTTGTGGGATTTACCAGTGGTATCGCCGTAACCATCTTCACGACCCAGATCAAGGATCTCTTTGGATTGACGTTGACTTCAAATCCTTCTGATTTTCTGGAGAAATGGGGCGTCTACTTCCAAAGCTTTGACACCATAGATCCTTGGTGTGCCCTTATCGGAGTAGTAAGCGTAGTGGTTATCGCCATCACCCCTAAGTTCAGCAAGAAGATTCCGGGCTCTCTTATTGCCATCATCCTGATGACCGTTGTAGCCTTACTGCTCAAGCAGTTTGCCGGCGTTGAGAGTATCGAGACCATTGGTGACCGCTTTTCTATCAGCAACGAACTGCCTGCAGCTCAGGTACCAGCCATGAATTGGGAGACCATCAAGAGTCTTGTATCACCAGCTATTACCATCGCCATCCTGGGAGCCATTGAGAGTTTGCTTTCAGCAACTGTTGCCGATGGTGTAATCAGCGATCATCACGACAGTAACACCGAGTTGGTAGCTCAGGGTTTGGCCAATATCGCCTCTCCCCTCTTTGGCGGTATTCCTGCAACAGGTGCCATTGCCCGCACAATGACCAATATCAATAATGGCGGTAAGACTCCTATTGCAGGCATCATCCACGCCATAGTTCTGCTGCTCATCTTCCTCTTTCTGATGCCTCTTGCCCAGTACATTCCTATGGCATGTCTTGCCGGTGTATTGGTAGTTGTATCTTACGGAATGAGCGGATGGAGAAGTTTCCTGGCATTGATGAAGAATCCGAAGAGCGATGTAACCGTACTTCTGATTACCTTCTTCCTCACCATCATCTTCGATTTGACTGTAGCCATCGAGGTGGGTCTGATTATCGCCTGTCTGCTCTTCATGAAGCGAATGAGCGAAACCACCGACGTGACAGCTATTACCGATGATGAGATTGACTTGAACAAGGAGTTTGACTTCCTCTCTACCAACCTGGAGCACTATACGATTCCGAAGGGCGTAGAGGTATACGAAATCAATGGTCCTTTCTTCTTCGGAGCTGGTAACAAGTTTGAGGAAGTGATGGCAGCTTTCGGTGACCGTCCACTGGTACGCGTCATCCGTATGCGCAAGGTTCCATTTGTTGATTCAACCGGTATCCATAACCTCACCAACCTCTGCGAGATGAGTCAGAAGGAGGACATTCAGGTTGTACTCTCCGGTGTTTGCGAGAAGGTAAACGCCCAGTTGGAAAAGGCTGGCTTCTACAATATTCTTGGCAAGGATAATATCACAGATCACATCAGCAAGGCTCTGAAACGTGCAGAAGAGATTATAGAGAAGAAAACTGTTAATAGTTAATAGTTTACAGGCTGTAGACCATCAAATAAAAAAGATGCATTGCTGGATATACCAGTAATGCATCTTTTTTTATTGTCATCAAGTAACTGTTAACTATAAACTGTTAACTATTAACTATCAACTATTACAAAACCTTTCCCAGAAACTCCTGCAATCTTGGCGATTTCGGATGGTTGAATATTTGCTCAGGAGTTCCGTCTTCCGTGATATAGCCGTCACTGAAGAAGAGTACACGGTTGGCCACTTCTCTTGCAAATCCCATCTCGTGGGTCACCACCACCATCGTCATTCCCTCGGCAGCAACATCTTTCATCAGCTGCAGCACCTCGCCCACCATTTCCGGATCGAGAGCCGAAGTCGGCTCATCAAAGAGGATTACCTCAGGATTCATCGCTAAGGCACGGGCGATAGCTACGCGCTGTTTCTGTCCGCCCGACAGACTGTCGGGATAACTGTCGGCCTTATCCAGCAATCCGATACGGGTCAGGAGTTCCGTTGCCTTCTCATCAGCTTCTTCCCTTGTCATCTTACCCAATTCTACCGGAGCCAGCATGATGTTGCGGCGTATGGTCATATTAGGGAAGAGATTGAACTGCTGGAATACCATACCCACCCTCTGGCGCATTCGGTTGATATCAACATCGCTTGATGTAATATCCATATCATCGATAAAGATTTTACCCTCGGTAGGTTCTTCCAGAAGGTTGATGGAACGCAGGAAGGTACTCTTGCCACAACCCGACGGACCGATGATGGCAACCACCTCACCTTTACTCACCGAGGTGGTAATGCCTTGCAGCACCTCGTTGTCGCCGAAGCGTTTACGAAGTCCTTCTATTTTGATTATTTCGTTCATTTTATCCATTGTTTTAAAGATTTTGCCCTTTCATGATTCCTCATTTCCTTTCGCTCTTTCTCAATCTCTTCTCCAGTCTTCTCACTCCTGCGTTCAGTCCGAGAACAAGAACGAGATAGAGGCAGGCTACTACGCCCAACGGCATCATCGCTTCGTAAGTAATGCTTCGGATGATGTCGGAACCCTTGGTCAAGTCTACCAGTCCGATATAACCGCTGATAGAGGTTTCCTTGAGCAGAGTGATAAGCTCGTTACCCATAGCCGGAAGCACATTCTTGAAGGCTTGCGGAAGGATGATGAGACGCATCGTCTTGCCATACGAAAGACCAAGACTTCTACCCGCCTCCATCTGACCATTATCCACCGACATGATGCCCGAGCGGATAACCTCGGCAATATAAGCTGCCGAGTTCAAGCCGAAGGCGATGACAGCCACCAGTATCTTATTGACATCTGCAGATGCAAACACCACATAATAGATAATGAGCAACTGCACCATGGTTGGCGTGCCTCGCATGATGGTAAGGTACAGCTGGCAGAGCATGTTCGGAATCTTCCAGTCGCCCTTACGTTCATGACGTGCTCTGACAATAGCTATCAGCGTTCCGAGTATCACGGAAAGGATGATGGCGAAGAAGGTGATGATGAGTGTATTGCCCAAACCCTGCAACAGATACTGATAACGGTTGTCATCTATGAAGCAGGATTTAAACTTATCTATCACTCCCGGCTGGTTACCAGCTGCTTTCACTTCATTGGAATTCACCATGATAACCTGTCGCACATCGGCATAGGAATCTGTAAATCCGATATTCTTCTTCCGTTCAGGAGTAACCGTGATGCCGGCAATACCCGCATCTGCCTTACCAGCCTGTACAGAGGTGATGATGGCATCAAACTCCATATCGAGAATCTCGACATCCACGCCCAGCACATCGCCGATGGCATTCGCCACATCCACGTCGATGCCCACAATCTTGCCATTCTGGTAATATTCGAAAGGCTCGAAGGTAGCGTTGGTGGCAAAACGGAGACTCGTCTTCAAGCCGAGTTTCTGCAGCGCTTCCGGTCCCACCTTCTTCACCTCAGAAGTCTTTGGCGTATAAGCCACGGCTATGCCCCGTTCCAGATGGCGGTTGACGATGGAATCGATGACGCCATTCTCTTTCAGGATACGGATGGCATGATTGATGGACTGCTGCAACTCAGCATGATCCTTAGCCACGCAGATGGCGAAAGAGGATGCATCGAAGGTTTCGGGCAGGATACGGAGCGATGGGTTCACCCGTTGGAATGCCTTGGCTGGCGCCTCATCGGTCACCATGCAGTCTATCTTACCCTGCAGGAGTGCCTGGATGGCATCGGCTCCCTTGTTATACCGTTCTACCTTGGTACCGCCACCTTCCTTTTCCAGCTCCGTAGCTAGTCCGTCGCTAGTGGTACCGAGCTGCACACCAATCACAGCCCCCTTCAAATCAGTCTTGCTCTTGATTTGCCTGTCAGCATCTGACGCTCCCGAGCCACACGCCACGAAGAGCACACTCAGGAGTAAAGTCAAGAAGCCCAGCTTAAACTTTCCCGTTTTTCTGTATTTCATCATTTCAGGCATTCGCTTATTGTTGTTTCAAATACTCAGCACACATCTCTGCACATCTTTCTCCGTCTACACCAGCCGATACGATTCCGCCTGCATAACCAGCACCTTCGCCACATGGGAAGAGTCCCTGGATGCGGACATGCTGCAGGGTTTCGCGGTCACGGACGATGCGGACAGGCGATGAGGTTCTCGTCTCCATCGCTATCAGCGTAGCCTCGTTGGTCAGGAAACCATGGGCATTCTTGCCGAAGGTCTTGAAGCCTTCCTGCAGTCGCTTGCTCACGAAAGACGGCATCCAGAAATGCAACGGACTCGAAATCAAGCCTGGTGCATAGCTGCTCTTTGGCAGATCATAACTCAATCGATTGTTCACGAAGTCAGCCATGCGCTGTGCCGGAGCAGTCTGCTTCATGTTGCCCTGCTGCCAGCATTGCTTTTCCACGATTTCCTGGAAGTACATCATTTGGAGTGAAGAGTGAGGAGTGAAGAGTGAAGCATTCTCCTGCGCCTTCATTTCCTGCTGTTCGATGACAGACTGATGTTCCTTCACAAACTGCGCCACATCCTCGGGATGAGTTTCCACCACCATGCCCGAGTTGCTCCAGGCAGTACCGCGGTTGCTCGGACTCATACCGTTCACCACTAACTGTTCCGGTCCTGTAGCAGCCGGAATCACAAAACCGCCCGGACACATACAGAAGCTATAGACACCTCTGCCATCTACCTGAGTAACAAAGCTATATTCGGCAGCAGGCAGATATTTTCCTCTACCACTCTTATTGTGATACTGAATCTGGTCAATGAGTTGGGAAGGATGTTCCAGACGCACACCTACGGCGATGCCTTTTGCCTCGATATCTATCTTTGCCGAAGCGAGATAACGGTATACATCGCGGGCACTATGGCCTGTTGCCAGGATAACCGGTCCGCGATAAGTTTCCTCAGCACCCGTAGCCAGATTCACGGCTTCTACGCCTATCACCCTATCGCCAGCTGCAGCATCAGGTGCCGTCAGCTTACCTTCACTCTCAAGGATCAGACGAATCATCTTGGTCTGGAAATGCACTTCGCCGCCACACTTGATGATGGTGTTGCGCATGTTTTCAATAACGCGTGGCAACTTGTCGGTACCGATATGCGGATGGGCATCTGCCAGAATATTGGTATTGGCACCATGCTGGCAGAATACGTTCAGAATCTTGTCTACACTTCCCCTTTTCTTGCTTCGTGTATAGAGTTTGCCGTCACTATAAGCACCGGCTCCACCTTCACCGAAACAGTAGTTGCTCTCCCCATCTACCTTCTGAGTCTTGGTAATGTTAGAGAGGTCCTTCTTGCGTTCACGCACATCCTTGCCTCGCTCCAGCACGATAGGACGATAACCCAGTTCTATCAGACGCAGGGAAGCAAAGAGACCGCCAGGTCCCTCACCCACAACGATAACACGAGGTCTGCTGCTCACATCCGGATATTCGGTATGGACATACTGGTCGTCCTGCGGAAATTCGCTGATATAAGCACGCACCTTCAGGTTGACAAAGATAGTGCGCTGACGGGCATCGATGCTTCTCTTCAAAACCCTCACCTGGTTGAGCGTTCTTACATCCAATCCCTTTTCTTTGGCGAGATAACGCTTGATGCCTTCCTCGCTTGCTGCCTGTTCGGGCAGAATTCTTATCTGGTATTCTTGAATCATTTACTTTGAACTTTATGATTAGTTTTATAAAAGTGACGAGTGACAAGTGACCGATTCCATATTACGGATTTCGCATTACATTCACAATTCACTTTTCACTTTCACTTTTTCATGCTTCCATTGTAGCCAGCACTTCGAGCGTATCCAGCTGATACATGGTGAACTTACCATCTTCCAATGTTGCAAAGGTTGGCGGATTGCCACCCTTCGGGAAGGTGATGCTGCCGGTATTTACGATGGCCTGCCCCTTCTCGTTATGAGAGAGTTCCCAGAGATGGGAGTGGCCATAGATCATAGCCTCGTAAGGACCCTTCGGCATGTTCTCTTTATTGTATACATGTCCATGAGTCAGAAGATAGCGCTTGCCTCCGTCTACCAGCAAGGCATAGGTCTCCATGATAGGGAAATCGAGGAGCATCTGGTCTACTTCCGCATCGCAGTTGCCACGCACAGCGACAATCTTATCTGCCAGCGCATTCAGTCTTTCTACGATACCCTTAGGATCGATTCCTTCCGGAATGCGGTTGCGGGGACCATAATTGATGATATCCCCCATGATGCACATCATGTCACAATGTTCAGCCTCGAAGAAATCGAGGACCTTTTCCAGGGCTGGCAAACAGCCGTGGATATCTGAGAATAAAAGATATTTCATTCGTTCCTTCTTATGTTTGTTATGCTTATGTCTTTTATGCATTGAATTGCAAGCGCAAAATTAAGCAAATAATCCGAAACACCCAAACATTTCAACGTTTTTTATATATATAATAAGGTATAAGGGAGAGGAAGAGCCTATAATTATCTACTGAAATAGCTTTTTTATCTACAATATGCTACTTTTTTGTTAAAATCCTTGGCAGTTTGATATATTATTCGTACATTTGCCCTCAAGTTCTGCTTCGGCCCCGGTCGTTTCGGGGGAGGCATTACATTACCAACGTAAAATTCAAGAACATATGAAAGTATTAAAATTCGGCGGAACATCGGTTGGTTCCGTAAAAAGCATCCTCAGCTTGAAACGTATCGTTGAAAACGAGGCTAAGAAACAGAGTGTAGTGGTTGTCGTGAGCGCGCTTGGCGGTATCACGGACAAACTCTTGCAAACCTCTCAACTTGCCCTCAAGGGTGATGAACAGTGGAAAGTAGAATTCGAAGCCATGGTTGATCGCCACCACAAGATGATAGATACCATCATCACCGACACTACAGACAGAGAAAACTTATTCAAATCGGTTGATGCCCTCTTCGAGCAGTTGAAGAGCATCTATTTTGGTGTGTACCTCATCCACGACCTCAGCGAGAAAACGCAGGATGCCATCGTGAGTTATGGTGAAAGACTCAGTTCCAAGATTGTTGCCACATTGATTCGTGGAGCCAAATGGTTCGACTCCCGCAACTTCATCAAGACTGAGCGCAAGAACGGCAAAGGCAAGCATGTACTCGACAGCGAGCTGACCAACAAACTGGTAAAAGAAGCCTTTGCAGAAATTCCACGCATATCTCTCGTTCCGGGTTTTATCAGTCGTGACAAGAACACAGATCGCACCACCAACCTTGGCCGTGGCGGTAGCGACTACACAGCTGCCATCATAGCAGCTGCCCTCGATGCAGAAGTGCTCGAAATCTGGACTGATGTAGACGGTTTCATGACCGCTGACCCACGTGTCATCAAATCAGCTTATACCATCAACGAACTGAGTTACGTTGAGGCGATGGAGCTTTGCAACTTTGGTGCAAAGGTCATCTACCCTCCAACCATCTACCCGGTTTGTGTCAAGAATATTCCTATCAAGGTTAAGAACACCTTCAACCCAGATGCTCCGGGCACCATCATCAAGAACAAGATAGATGGCGACCAGAAGCCTATCAAGGGTATCTCTTCCATCAACGGTACAGCGCTCATCACCGTAACCGGTCTTTCCATGGTCGGTGTGATTGGTGTAAACCGCCGTATCTTCACCGCTCTTGCCAACGAGGGCATCTCTGTGTTCATGGTGTCACAGGCATCATCAGAGAACTCAACCTCTATCGGTGTGCGCGAGCAGGATGTAGAAGAGGCTGTAAAGGTATTGAACAATGAGTTCCACAACGAGATTGCCGATGGTGCCATGTTCCCAATGCACGCAGAGAAGGGCTTGGCTACTATCGCCATCGTGGGTGAAAACATGAAGCATGCTGCCGGTATCGCCGGTAAGCTCTTCGGAACCCTCGGCCGTAGCGGTATTTCCGTCATCGCCTGTGCACAGGGTGCTTCAGAGACCAACATCTCGTTCGTAGTGAAGAGTGATTATCTGAGAAAGTCACTCAACGTGCTCCACGACAGTTTCTTCCTTTCAGAATACAAGGTGCTGAACCTCTTCATCTGCGGTGTGGGTACCGTGGGCGGAAAGCTTATCGAGCAGATTAAGAACCAGTATGCCGACCTCATGGAGCGCAGCAAACTGAAGCTCAACGTGGTGGGTATCGCTTCTTCCAAGAACGCCATCTTCAACCGCGATGGTATTGATCTCGAGAACTACAGCGAGGAACTAAAGAAATCAGACCCAAGCACTCCAGAGGTTCTGCGCGATACCATCCTGGCAATGAACATCTTCAACAGCGTGTTTGTAGACTGTACAGCCAGCAAGGATGTGGCCGCTCTCTACCAGAGTCTGCTGGAGCACAACGTAAGCATTATCGCAGCCAACAAGATAGCTGCATCAAGCGAATATGAGAACTACGAGAAACTGAAGAAGACTGCCATCCAGCGTGGTGTAGTATTCCGTTTTGAGACCAACGTAGGTGCTGGTCTTCCTATCATCGGAACCATCAACGATCTCCGCAACTCCGGAGATAAAATCCTTAAGATTGAGGCAGTTCTCTCAGGTACGCTCAACTTTATCTTTAACGCCATCTCCAGCGTCGTCCCATTCTCTGAGACCGTGAGACTGGCTAAGGAGAAGGGCTACAGCGAGCCTGATCCACGTATAGACCTGAGCGGTATGGACGTGATTCGCAAGCTGGTGATTCTCTCCCGCGAGGCAGGTTACCGCGTAGAGCAGGAAGATGTAGAGAAAAACCTCTTCGTGCCAGACAAATACTTCAAGGGGTCGCTCGACAACTTCTGGAAGAAACTTCCTGAACTCGATGCCGATTTCGAGGCTAAGCGCAAGGCGCTCGATGTAGAGCACAAACGCTGGCGCTTCGTTGCTACCCTGGATGGCGGCAAGACAAGCGTAGGTTTGCAGGCTGTAGGTCCTGAGCATCCGTTCTACAATCTGGAAGGTTCCAACAACATCGTGCTGCTCACCACCGAGCGCTATAAGGAATACCCTATGATGATTCAGGGCTATGGTGCCGGAGCCAGCGTAACTGCTGCCGGTGTATTCGCCAACATCATGAGTATCGCTAACATTTAACACTTAACATTAAAAGAAGAGATGAAACATATTATCATTCTTGGCGACGGAATGGCTGACCACCCGGTAGAAAGACTGGGTGGAAAGACACTCCTGCAATACGCCAACAAACCCTATATGGATATGCTTGCCAAGAAGGGCAAGACAGGAAGACTCGTTACCGTGCCAGATGGATTCCATCCGGGTTCTGAGGTAGCCAACAGCTCTATCATGGGCTATGACCAGAACGAGGTTTACGAAGGACGCGGACCGCTGGAGGCTGCCAGCATCGGCTATGAACTGGAGCCTACCGATCTTGCCCTGCGCTGCAACATCATCAATGTGCAGGACGGCAAGATTATCACCCACAACGGTGGTAACCTGGAAACGGAAGATGCGGATGTGCTCATCAAGTATCTCAACGATACCCTCGGCAAGAAATATCCTGACGTCAAGTTTGTTACCGGCATCCAGTATCGCCATCTTCTGGTGGTGAAGCACGGAAACAAGCATATCGACTGTGCCCCACCTCATGATCATCCCAACGAGGAATGGCATAAGCTGATGGTGAAACCTATCTTGCCGGAGATTGGAGGCGATGAGGGTCACATCAGCCGTCGTGATACAGCCGACCTTCTGAACCAGCTGATTCTCGAGAGTCAGGAACTCCTGGAGAATCATCCTTTCAATGTGGCGCGCAAGGAGCGTGGCGAACGAATGGCCAATCTTATCTGGCCTTGGGGCGGCGGTTATCGTCCGCACATGCTCACCCTCTCCCAGATGTATCCACAGATTAAGAAGGGTTCTGTGATTTCTGCCGTAGACCTGATTCGAGGCATCGGCCATTACGCCGGTCTGCGCAACATCATCGTTGAGGGCGCTACCGGTCTTGCCAATACCAACTACGAGGGCAAGGCAGCTGCAGCTATCCAGGCATTGAAGGATGGCGACGACTTCGTTTATGTTCACGTAGAGGCGAGCGACGAGGCGGGTCATGATGGCGATCTGGAGCTGAAGCTGAAGACTATCGAGAACCTCGACCAGCGACTCATCAAGCCTATCTTCGATGAGGTAAGCACCTGGGACGAGCCGGTATGCATCGCAATTCTCCCCGACCATCCTACTCCGGTAGAGATTCGTACCCACGTCAAGGAGCCTGTGCCTTTCATCATCTATTACCCTGGCATGGAGCCGGATAGCGTAGAGAAGTATGACGAGGTAAGCTGCGTGAGTGGCGGTTACGGCATGCTGCAGCTGCAGGAATTCATGAATGCCTTCATGGCGATCAATTAAAATCAACGGCTTCATGATAGTCCCCAAAGCTAATCATAAAGTTCAATGTTCAAATCTCAAAGTTAAAAGTAAAAAATGAAATATTATTCAACAAATAAGAAAGCACCCATCGCCGACCTTCACAAGGCGGTAGTTAAAGGTCTGGCAGAAGACCGTGGCCTCTATATGCCAGAAATCATCAAGAAGTTGCCACAGGATTTCTTCGACAACATCGAGAAACTCTCCTTCCAGGAGATTGCCTACAAGGTAGCAGATGCCTTCTTTGGCGAGGACGTTGATGCCGAGTCATTGAAGAAGATTGTATACGATACCCTGGCATTCGACTGCCCTGTAGTCGAGGTAGAGCCAAACATCTACTCTCTCGAGTTGTTCCATGGTCCTACCCTCGCCTTCAAGGATGTGGGTGCGCGCTTCATGGCCCGTCTCCTGCAGTACTTCGTACGTCAGGAGGGCAAGGAAGAGGTGAATGTGCTCGTAGCTACATCGGGCGATACCGGTTCGGCTGTTGCCAACGGTTTCCTCGGCGTTGACGGCATCCATGTTTACGTGCTCTATCCTAAGGGCAAGGTGAGCAAGATTCAGGAGAGCCAGTTCACTACCCTCGGCCAGAACATCACAGCCCTCGAGGTAGATGGCGTATTCGACGACTGCCAGGCACTGGTGAAGTCTGCGTTCATGGATAAGGAGCTCAACAAGCACATGAAGCTCACTTCAGCCAACTCTATCAACGTAGCCCGCTTCCTGCCTCAGGCATTCTATTATTTCAATGCCTATGCCCGCATGAAGGAGAAGGGTCTCGCCGACAAGCTGGTTATCTGCGTGCCTAGCGGCAACTTCGGCAACATCACAGCCGGACTCTTCGGTCATGAGATGGGATTGCCTATCCACCGCTTCATCGCAGCCAACAACGCCAACGATATCTTCTACGAGTATCTGCAGACAGGCAAGTACAATCCACAGCCTAGCAAGCAGACCATCGCCAATGCCATGGACGTAGGCGACCCATCAAACTTTGCCCGCATCTACGACCTCTACAAGGGCGATCATGATGCCATCGCAGCCTACATCGGTGGTGCTACATACAAGGACGAGCAGATTGCAGAAACCATGAAGCAATGCTACAATGAAACCAAGTATGTGCTTGACCCTCACGGAGCTTGCGGCTATCGCGCCCTGAAGGAGCAGTTAAAGCCAGGTGAGGTTGGCGTGTTCCTCGAGACCGCTCATCCAGCCAAGTTCAAGGAGAAGGTAGACAGCATCCTTGACAGCGACATTGAGATTCCTGCACGCCTTGCAGAATTCATGAAGGGTGAGAAGAAGAGCATCCAGATGACCAAGGATTTCGCATCATTCAAGAACTACTTGATGAACGAATAAACCATACATACGGAAAAGCCTTTCTCTTTCTCAGGGGGAAGGCTTTTCCTTTTATACTGAACTTTCGCATGTGGTTCAAGTACGGGCTGAAGGCCCAAAAGCTCCTAGCCCAGGGCATCGCCCTGGGTATGATGGCAATCAGCAAGACGCCCTGTAAGGGCAAAAGCTTTATGTTTTGTCTGGAGTTTTAAAGCTTTTGCCCTTACAGGGCGACAGGTTTGCGTCCGTAATTACCCAGGGCGATGCCCTGGGCTAGGGGCTTCTGCCCTTTCAGGGCGTATGGGACAAAACTTGCGAAACTTTTATTTTATATACAGAAAACGGGAAAAATTTATGAAGATTGTTATTCTAGACGGCTATGCCGCAAACCCGGGAGATTTGGATTATCATCTTCTGGAGAAACTGGGCGAGGTGGTAGTTTATCCTCGCACATCAGATGCAGAGAAAGTGGAACGTGCCAAGGATGCCGACATCATCCTTCTGAACAAGGTGCAGATAGATGCAGAGACACTGGCGCAGCTTCCTAAACTGAAATACATCGGTATCCAGGCTACCGGTTTCAACGTGGTAGACATCGAGGCTGCCAAGAAACAGGGCATCATCGTAACCAATATTCCTGCCTACAGCACCGACAGCGTGGCGCAGATGACCTTTGCCCTCATCCTTGCCGTAACCAACCGCGTAGAGCATTATACCCAGGAGAACCGCAACGAGCGCTGGGCTTACAATAAGGATTTCTGTTATTGGGATACCCCACTGATGGAGCTTGCCGGCAAGACCCTGGGTATCATGGGACTGGGCAATATCGGCATGAAAGTTGCCAACATCGCCCGCCAGTTTGGCATGAACATCTGTGCCTGCACCAGCAAGAATTCGAGCGATCTGCCTGAGTGGATCCAGAAGGTGAGCAAGGAGGGTTTGCTTGCCACGAGCGATATTCTCTCGCTCCATTGTCCGCTTTCTGATGACACCTATCATTTCATCAATAAGGAGAGTCTGGAGAAGATGAAGGATACCGCCATCCTGGTTAATACGGGTCGCGGTCCGCTGGTAGATGAGGAGGCCGTAGCTGCTGCCCTTCACGAAGGCAGTCTGGGTGCCTACTGTGCCGATGTAATGGATCAGGAGCCGCCGTCAAAGGAGAATCCGCTCTTTGGCGAGCCTAATGCCTACCTCACCCCTCATATTGCCTGGGCCACCTACGAGGCTCGCGAGCGTCTGAACAAGCTGGTAGCCGCCAACGTAAAGGCATTCCTCGAGGGCAATCCGATTAATGTCGTGAATAAGTAACAGAACTTCCGCAAGTAAGCTCCACACGCCCTGAAAGGGCAGAAGCTCCTAGCCCAGGGCAACGCCCTGGGTAATCATGGACGCAAACAAGTCGCCCTGTAAGGGCAAAAGCTTTACAAATCATCTGGTATTTTAAAGCTTTTGCCCTTACAGGGCGTTTTTTATAACTAACACATACCCAGGGCGTTGCCCTGGGCTAGGAGCTTCTGCCCTTTCAGGGCGTGCGGGGCAAAACTTGCAAAAGTTCAGTAAGGTAGCCCCCTATCTTCTCTTCACCAAAACATAGATGATGACGGGAGCGCCGAACAGCGGGGTGACGGCATTCAGGGGGATGATGCCACCGTCCGACGGAAGGGTGCAGAAGAGATTGCAGAGGAGGGCAATGGCTGCACCCATCAGCATCGTGACGGGCAACAGACGGCGATGATTCTCCGTGCCGATGATGAGGCGGGCGATATGCGGCGTTGCCAGACCGATGAAGGCGATGGGACCACAGAAGGCGGTAACCACAGCCGTAAGAAAACCGGTGATGATGAGCAGAACGATGCGCAGACGCCTGATGTTGAAGCCCAGATTCTCGGCATACTGTTCGCCTAACAGCATGGCGTTCAGCGGTTTTACAAGGAGCAGAGATGCAGCCAGGGCAATGAGGGCTAACGGAATGAAGAACATCATCTGCTGGCTCGAAACATTGCCAAAACTGCCCATGCCCCAAACCATATACGATTTCACGCCCTCTGCCGTGCTGAAGAAATTGAGCAATGAGATGGCGCTGCTGGCAAGATAGCCCACCATCAGTCCGATGATGAGCAGTACCGTATGGCTGCGCACAATGGCAGAAAAGAAGGTGATGATGCCCATCACCACCATAGCCCCTATGAAGGCAGCGATGAGGATAGCCAGGAAACCGCCGATGGCATAATTGCCGGCATCGCCCAGAAAACCTACCCCTAAATCATCCAGGGCAATATTGCCGCCAAAGGCAAGCATCACGATGGCTACCGCCAGTCCGGCTCCGCTGCTGATACCGAATACGTCAGGACCCGCCAGGGGGTTGCGGAAGGCTGTCTGCAGGAGCAAGCCGCTCGTGGCGAGGGCTGCGCCCGAAAGCAAAGCGGCAATCGCCGCCGGCAGTCGCGATTCCAACAGAATATAGCGGTAGGTTTCGTCGGTCTGAGAGCCCGAAATAATCGCCCTCACGTCCTGCCACGGGATGTTTACACTCCCCCATGCCAGGTTGGCGAAAAACAGTATGATAATGGCGATTGCCCCTAAAACGATGGTTTTCATTCACTAAAACTATTTCTTGTAAAATCTCTGATTAAAGCCCTATTTCTTATAGAATCTCAATTTGCCGAACCGCTCGCCATGAGCCAGGATGATGAACTCTCTGAGCAGCAGTTCGGGATGGAAACTCGTAAGCTCGAAATAAGGTACCGTAGAGGTATCTACCTGATAGATATTACCCCGGCCGAAGGCAGCAAGAGCCTTGTAGCCGTCATATTCCTGAAGCAGTTGAGCCTGCGACAGAGGGGCACCACCGAAATACTTGAACGCCCATACATCCACCTGCTTTCCCTTCGCCAAGATTTGCTCCGGACTCATCGCCAGACTTCCGCTGTGTTCATCGTCCTCGAAGATATAACGGGCGTTGGCATCCTTCAGCAGAATACCGATAGTACTCTGACCTCCAGGCACATACCATACATTGCCCGTCTTTCTTTCGGTCAGGATGGAGAGGCCCTTCGGATACCCGGCTGCCTCAGCTTTCAGCTTCAGATATTCCTTTTCTATCTTCGCAAAGAGCGAATCTGCCTTTGGTTCGCAAGAACCCGATATTCCGTTACTTTTTCCCTCTTCATTTCCAAAGAGCATGCCGTAGAATTTCATCCATTCCGCCCTGCCCAGTGGCGAAGACTCCATATAGTCGGCAGCCTCGATGATAGGCACGTGCAGCTTGTCGAGCTTGCCATATCCTCCGCTGTTCTCGAAAGGCGAAAGTAGGATGGCTTCGGGTTTCAGGGCGATGATACGCTCGATATCGGGCGCCATGCTCGAACCGCAATCCACGATGAAATTTCGGGCAGCAGCATTTCCTGCAGAAGCTTTTCGGGCAGCAGTATTCCTAGAAAGAGCAGCCCTCTTCTTTACATCCGGAATATTGATGTAATCGAGGTCGCAGACACCACGGATGGCCTGCTGGCAGCCCATTTCGTACATCAGCTGGCAATGGGGAGCGATGAAAACGGCACTTCTCTCCACCGGCGTGCGCACGGTATCGGTAGTGCATCTCGCCCCTGTGCTGTGCCTTCTGGCAAGCATCGCCACCGTCTTATCCCCCTCCTCTCCCTTCGGAATCAGGATGTAGCGATGCAGCATCGTTCCCGCCTTCCAGGGGTTGGCGATGATAGCCTCAGCATACTGATAATCAACACCTTCTGCAGCATCGGAAGTCTCTTCCCCATCACCATGTTTCACGATGGTGAGCAACTTGGCGTACTTCATCTCCAGGGTATCGCCAGCCTCCGCATCAGCAGCAGCCGTCTTTCCTCCCTGGCATGCCGCCATCAGCAGGGCCGCCGTTGCCCCACACAAAAGAATATACAGTTTTGTCATAATCTTACAAAATATGTGTGCAAAGATACGAAGAAATCTCCATTTTCCGTTTGTTTTCTCGAATATTCTTTGTACTTTTGCCCTCAAATTTAACTAACGCTACAATTTAATAAGTCAAAATGAAGAAGATTATCTGTGGCATAGCTCTTTTTTCTGTACCGAAGGGAGTTTTCGGTAAAAAAAAGTTTCATTGCGTAAAAACATGATGATTTTTACGCAATGAAACTTCTACGAAGCCGAGAGGACAGGCCTCGCCCACCAAGATGCCGCCCTGACGAAGCGTGAAGGGACCATTGCCCGTATCAGTAGCACATCCTGCGCCCGAAGTACGCTGCTGAGCGAGTCACGTCACCGCTTAGCGATCATCTGCTACAAAAGTATAAAGAATCCCAGAGATGGCAAAGTGACAAATCCCCAAAAGATGATGGGGAAAAATCAAATAACATTCATGAGAACCCATGCAACATTTTGCGGATTTCGGCAAAAACAGATAAAAACATTTTGCGGATTTCGGCAAAATAAGGTTAAAACATTTTGCGGATTTCGGCAAAAGTTGTATCTTTGCACGCATAATCAACTAATAATTAGACAAATATGAGTACAGAGACAGTTTTTAGAAGG